>Ga0209099_1000485_pt1 | contig 47394 bp, 39 predicted proteins | sample AD_JPNHW2_MetaG_FD_184430 | JGI IMG/M metagenome (GOLD analysis project Ga0209099, IMG submission 184430) | Active sludge microbial communities of municipal wastewater-treating anaerobic digesters from Japan - AD_JPNHW2_MetaG (SPAdes) (version 2) | ecosystem: Engineered > Bioreactor > Anaerobic...
GCCGACCGGGCCCATGTCATGCTGGGCGGATCGATCGTATGCAGCGGCAATCCGGGCGAGATCCTGGAGCAGATCAAGAGAAGCGGATATGAGGGGTGTGCAGGATGCACGTGTCCGGTATAGAGGATAAGGCCAAAAAAGCGCGGGACAAGAAGGCATTGTACGGCACAGATGTGGACCTGGAGAGCTACGAGTCAGAGGCCAGGCCCCTGGAGACTGTGGCCAGTGCCGAAGATCTGCCCGATGTGGTCACGAAAGCGGCTTTGGATGTGGGCGTAAAGCTGGATTCCGAATCATCGGGATCTTTTGTCCAGATGGACCAGACTCCTGTGATAGCCAAGTCGCTCTATGAAGGCGTGGAGATCATGGATATGGCTTCCGCCCTGGAAAAATACGACTTCTTGCAGGATTACTGGTTCAAGCTGGTGGCAGCAGATGCCGACAAGTACACGGCGGATGTAGCGAGCGCGCCGCCTGCCGGCTACTTCATCCGCGCCAAGAAGGGCATGAAGACCACCTTCCCGGTCAAGAGCTGCCTGTATCTGGGGTCATCGAACCTCAACCAGCGGGTTCACAATGTCATCATCGCCGAGGAAGGCTCAGAGCTGCATGTCATAACCGGCTGCACCACACCGTCCCATGTGCAGCGCGGCCTTCACATTGGCGTCTCTGAGTTCTACATCCAGAAGAATGCGAAGGTAAGCTTCACCATGGTGCATAGCTGGGGAAAAGAGGTTGAGGTGAGGCCGAGGACTGGGATCACCATCGCCGAAGGCGGCTCTCTATCCAACAACTACATCCTCTTAAAGCCGGTCAAGACCATTCAGACCTTCCCGACTGCCACTCTGGCAGGACGGGGCGCAGTGGCCAGCTTCAACAGCGTGATCTATTCCACCATGGGCAACATCGATATCGGCAGCAATGTATTCCTGGACGCGCCTGAAACCAGTGCCGAATCTATCTCCAGAGTGGTCTCCGTGGGCGGTGAGGTAATCGCTCGGGGAAGAATGACCGGCAGGGTGCCTGGGGCACGGGCTCATCTGGAGTGCGTCGGGCTTCTGCTGTCCGACAAAGGCAGAATCTATTCCATACCGGAGCTGGACGGCCAGAGCCGGGATCTGGACATGTCCCATGAAGCGGCAGTGGGCCGCATCTCCGAGGAGGAGCTGGAGTATCTCATGGCTCGCGGCCTGAACTCCGAGGAAGCAACAAGCGTTATTGTGCGGGGCTTTTTGGATGTGGAGATCAAGGGGCTGCCCGAGGACCTGAAGCAGGAGATCAAGAACATCACCCAGAGAGAGGATCTGAAGGGAGCGCCGTAAGCTCGGGGCTCTCTTTCTGATATTCTGAATTTTTTTATCCATTGGCTGATACAATCCTAATGCATCACAGCAACATCACTATGAGAATATTTGATATCTATTCCGTGCTCAGAGATGCAATTCATGAGTGGCTCAAGGACGACGCCTCTCTCCTGGCTGCGGCCCTCGCCTACTATGGCCTCTTCTCCTTTGTGCCTCTGGTTATATTGATATTGATGCTTTTTAACCTGCTATTCCAGCAAGGCCCTCTTGCAGGCCAGGTAGTTGCCGCCTCTCAGGATCTGGTGGGCCTGCAGATGCCAAATGCCGCTGAGGATCTGATCGACCGGGCCACCGATCAGGCCTCATCATTCAGCTTTACATTGATCAATATCGGCCTTTTGATCTTTGGTGCTGCTGGCCTCTTCGTTCATACCAGAAGAGCATTTCACATCATCTGGAAGATCCCAGACAGAGATGTGCCGCTCATGAATACGATTATCAATTACCTGCACTCATACCTGCTCATCGCCCTGGTCGCCTTTTTGCTGCTGGCCACCTCCGTCTTCACCGCCCTTCTCATGCCGGTAGGAAAACAGATCGAAGAGTATTTGCCCATTCACCTAGGGCTTCTCAGGCTTCTCACCTTCTGGGTCTCGTTTTGCTTTGTGTCTCTTCTCTTTGCCGGCACCTACAAGACCCTGATCGAGGTGACGCTAACGTGGCGAGATGTTCTGTCCGGCTCTGCGCTGGCTGCCCTTCTGGTTGCTGCGGGAAACTTCTGCATTGAGACCTATGTGAGCATCGTTAACGTTGGCTCGGCCTACGGGGCAGCGGGATCTCTGGTGATCTTTCTTTTCTGGATCTACTACTCTGCTCAGATCTTTCTCTTTGGAGCAGAGGTGATCAAGGTGCAGAAGATGAAAAAAGAGATGGAGACGAATGCGGAAGTGAAATGATGAAGTTCAATAGGGGAAATACCATCTCCGCTCCGCTTTGAAAATCAACTTGATTTCTTTTGTTCATAGTCTTCTCTTATTGCTCTGGCCATCTCCCCGTCTGCTTCTACTAAGAGTGCCCCAATGTAATCGCAGTTCTTGCAATGGTAAATCTTGCCGGTGTAGCCTCCTGCTTCCAGGTAGAGTTCGGAGCTGCCGCAGATCGGACAGACCTCCTGAATGATATCGGGCTTCAGCTTCATGATTCTGCTATTAAACTGCTGAGAAGTTATCCTTTTGCATGGGACAATCCTCTTCCGTAATTGCCGGCAATAGAAAGCCTGCAATGAGGTGCCTGCAATGAGAAGATAGATATATCATCGTTTTCACTCCCTTGGGTCATGGAACTGAAGCTTGATCCCTGGGGTGCAGTGCATGTCGATGATTACAACAAGCTCTTTGTGGAGTTTGGCATATCAAGCTTTGATGAAATACTTCCTGAACTTAAAGAGCCTCATCAGTACATGGCACGCAATATCATCTTCGGCCACAGGAACTACGATGCAGTTCTCCATGCCATGCAAAAGCATGAACCATTCGGGGTCATGAGCGGATTCATGCCCACTGGCAGAGCCCATTTCGGCCACATGATGGTCATGAATGAGATCATCTGGCACCAGCAGCAGGGAGCTGACGCCTTTGCGGCTGTTGCCGATATGGAGGCTCATGCTGTGCGTGGCATAAGCTGGGAGAGGTGCAGAAGCCTGGGCATCAATGAGTATATCCTCAGCCTGATTGCCCTGGGATTTGAGCCCAATGAGAAAAGCCACATATACTTCCAGTCTCAAAACTACAAGATGAGAAACCTGGCCTTCGAGCTGGGCAGGGAAGCCAACTTCTCCGAGGTTAGTAGCATCTACGGGTTTTCCGGAGAGACCCACATCTCCCACATGGAGAGCGTCATGGCCCAGAGCGCAGACATTCTCCATCCTCAATTGTTGGAATTCGGCGGACCAAAGCCTGTTGTCATACCGGTAGGCGCGGACCAGGACCCGCATATCAAGCTCACCCGCGACTTGGCCTACCGCATGAGAAAGTTTCTTGTGGAGCAGCGCGAGGGCTACATCAGCATCCGGGGCAAAGCAGCCGACAAGGAGCTGATGGTTGGTGCGGAAAAGGCTCTCCTGGAGACTGGATTGGGACGGGTGAAACGGTACGAGGAGCATATCGATCTCACCGAGATTCAGGATGGCTTAGGCCGCAGTCCTGCCGCCCTTTTGGAGGAGATCGACCGGATCATAATAAATCTGGAAATTGAGCACGGGCATTACGGATTCATCCCGCCAGCCTCCATCTATCACCGGTTCATGACCGGACTTACGGGAGGCAAGATGTCCTCCTCCAAGCCGGAGAGCCATATCGCCCTCACCGAAGATCCCAGAGAGGCAGGAAAGAAGATCATGCGGGCCATCACTGGAGGGCGGCAGAGCCTGGCTGAGCAGAAGAAGCTGGGCGGCGAGCCGGACAAGTGCTCCATCTACGAGTTTCTGGTGTTTCACCTCTCCCAGGACGACAGGGAACTTTTGGAGCTTGATGCCGAATGCCGCTCCGGGAGAAGGATGTGCGGAACCTGCAAGAAGGACGTGGCTGAAAGGATAGAGAGGTTCCTGCGTGAGCACCAGCAGGCTCGCGAGGCTGCCAGGGAGAGGCTGCCGGAGTTTGGGATAGATGTATCGAACTGATTGTGCTTCTTTGCTGTGTTAAAGCAAATGAAATCTCAACCGGACCTTTTTGTATTTCTAAATTTTTCTAGCTTTTTTAGTTATTTCTTTGCAGGTTATTTTTGTGAATACTATGTTTAATTTTATTATATAATTACACGAATTTAGAAAAATATTTATAGTTAAACGAGTGGAAAGATTGAGAATTTGCGAAAATTCTAATTGGAAGAGACGACAGTATTATCGTAATAATTAGACTATTAAAAAAAGCCGAAAAGATATTATGAGGCAGCATGAATCCCAATAGCAGCAAAGTATGCTTGATGGCAGCCATCCTGGTGGTTTCGCTCATTCTGTTCATATCTCCAACCATCGCTGCGGAGAGTTCCGGAAATGATACGTTTTCAATATCTGGATCTGTCCATAACGATGTGAATGGCAACGGCATATATGACTCAGGCGATAGAGGAATTCCGGATGTGTATATTCTACTGAAGGATTCCAACAATGTGACAAGAGTTGATACGGATACTGATATAAATGGCATCTTCTCTATTAGGGGCATCAAAGAAGGCGATTATTACCTGGAAAGAGTGGTTGAAAAAGGCTGGAAACAAGTGAATCCCAACTCTTCCACCGCCTATAATATTAAATTGAATCGCGAAAGTGTCAAAAACTATTCTGATATAGATTTTCTGGATAGACGAATTCCAATTGAGAAAGGCGGAACAGATTTCATCGCATTGGTCAAGGCAGATATCAAAGGAGCAACAAGCTATCTATGGCCTGGTGTTGTATGGTTTTCTGTCTTTGTATTCATGTGTCTTCTTGTACTTTTTACGTTAATTAAGCTGCATTCGGCAATCGGAAAGAAAAAAGTGGACACAAACGAAAGCGATTGCTCATGCAACTACCTGCTTCTCTTTGTCCTGATAGGCACAGCCTTCCTGGGCTGGACCTTTTACATCTATGGAAAACCATTTTATATAATTCCATTGATAGGCATAGCCTGTTTGGCAATTCCACTCATTCTCTCAATATCAGCGGATTACAATATTGGATCTAAGCTGGATAACGGTGAGATAAGAAAGGCCATTGTAATATCCCTTACCGTAGTATACATCATCTTCCTGGCAATATCGTTCGAAAAAAGCATCGATGACACAGAGATGAATATTCAGAGTTACGATGCCAATTTTACCATGAAGATTGACAAAGAAATAAATAAAGAAATGGAGAAAAAACAGACGACATCCCAAACCATGAACCTCAGGGGTAAGATAAACTCTAATATTGAAGACTTCGCGACTCCGGAAAGATTGACGGCAGATTTCTCCTCAAACAAAACGGAAGTCATCCTGATATCTAAAGAAAATAACAGCGATAATGCAGGAAGAAATGTACCCCTGCCATCCAGTTCTGCAAACGCTTCCAGCCAGCAAATGATCCCTGAGGAAGTTATGGCTACGTTCACTAAAAACTTCCTTTACGTGTATATATTGATAATATTATTTTACTTCGGCAGCAGATTCGTTGATGAGTATAGGACATCCAGCACCCTGGAAAAATACTTATCAAAAGGTAATCAGGAAAAATTGGACATAGATGGCATTACCGCGGCTAGATTCGCCCTGGGTGATATCGGCGCTAGAGAATACAAGGAGACAATCGACGCCTTAGGATACCGGGCCGACAAGACGATCGAGGTGAGCAAATACGCACTTTCTGTGGCTATTTCCGATGTAGAAAAGAAATATGAAGCCTGGAAGGAAGCTGATGCGCATGAAAAGGAGACCATTGAAAAATTTAAAGTGATGCAAGCAGGAATAGGGAATCATACGGTTACAGCAAGTGATCTTGAAAACGCCAGAACTCAGAAAGAAGATGCCGCAAATCAGTTAAAGAATGCAAAAGCAGATTTCGAAACTGCGATCGCAAATGTCGATAAGATTAAAAAAGAGCTAATGGATGAGGAGAATAAGAAGTCAGGTTAGATCGCAGCAATGGGCGAATCAAAATCGAATCCCTAAAAAATGCCTGTTAAGGGGCGTCCTGCAAGATGATAGCTGCACATCCCTAATATGTTCGATGAGGCAGGGAGCTTTGCTTCTTATGGATATAGTAGAAGTCGTGCTCTACCCTTTCATCTTCTCCACGACATGGATCTCTTCGATCGCAGTCTCCGGATAGTTCCCCGTCCCGTCCTTCTCCAGGTACTTGACCATATCCCAGACATTGAGCAGAGCCGCCGCCACCCCGGTCAGTGCTTCCATCTCCACACCCGTTTTGCCCACAGATGTCACAGCGACCGTCGCCCGGACCGACTCCCGCTCAATCTCGAAGTCCACATCCAGTCCGGTGATAGGAATGGGATGGCAGAGGGGGATCAATCTGGGCGTGTCCTTTGCCGCAAGGATTGCTGCCAGCCTGGCGGTGGTGAGAACGTCTCCCTTTTTGACCTGGCCTGACTTTATGGCCTCTATTGTGGCTTCTTTCAGATGGATCGATCCCGTCGCCGTGGCCTTTCTGAAGACGGGCGGCTTTTCTGTGATATCCACTATTCCGGATAGCTTTTCCTCTCCTGGCAAGTCTCTTCACGTCCTATTGCAGCTTCATTGCCTGGGGGATCTTTTCAATCACATCTGTGGCAGTCATGCCGAAATCCTTCTCAGGATAGACCAGATCTCCTGCCCGGCCGTTGACGAATGCGGCAGCGGTCGCCGCCCGCAATGCCGAGGTGCGGGCAAAGAATGCCCCGGTAACTCCTGCCAGGACATCTCCGGTGCCACCCACGGTCATGCCCGGATTTCCGGTGGTATTGGCCCGGACCACCTGGCCGTCCGAAACCAGGTCGACCTTTCCTTTGAGCAGGACCACCAGACCCTTCTGGCGGGCAAACTCCTTGAGCGGCTCAGCCCGCTCCCTGTAGTCCAGGTCGACCAGGCCGATGCCGCTGATTCTCTTAAACTCGCCTGCATGGGGCGTGACAATTCCCTTCAGAGGCAGCTCTGGCTGGAGGGCATCGGCATCGATGACCGTCTTCTTGCAGAGGACAATGATCTCGGCCAGAGCTTGTACTGTCTCCGGATGCCTTCCCAGCCCCATGCCCATGACCACCACATCGTGCCTGGCAATCTGCTCCTTGAGGACCGGAATGTCTGCTGGGCAGAGGTGATCCTCGGATAGAGGCTGAACTATCAGGTTGGGGGAGTAGCCGGAGATGGTCCGGGCTGCCCTCTTCGGCGTGGCCACGGTGACTATGTCCGCCCCAGCCCGAAGAGCAGCCATGGCTGAGAGCGCCGGAGCGCCGGTGTACGGCCCGCCGCCGATCACCAGTATCCGCCCGGAGTCTCCCTTGTGGCTCTCCAGCCTCCTTCTTCCCACCAGCCACAGGTCGCCCTCACCCACAAAAAACTCTGCCGCTGGAGGAATGCCGATATCCTCCACCACGATATCCCCGGACATCCCGGCTTTCTGTCGGTGGAAGGTGACCGTGGCATCAGCGTTCACCTGCTTGTTGGCTCCGAGACCGCTTGGAACGTCAACCGAGATCACCATTTTTCCTGAGGAGTTGATGGCGTCTATCGCCTGGCCCTCGAGACCCTTGATGCTTCCCCTAATGCCTGTGCCGAAGATAGCATCGACTATCAGGTCGCATTTATCCAGAGAAAGATCGGAGATATCAGAAATCATGCGCAGGTCATAGCCCAGGTGTTCAAGGATCTGCCAGTTTCTCTTTGCCTCCTCAGTGGCGATATCTCTGCTCCTGCCCAGCAGATAGACGGTAACAACAAATCCCGAATCGAAACCCGACAGGTGCCGGGCGGCCACAAAGGCATCGCCGCCGTTGTTGCCCCGGCCAGCCACGATAGCGATTCTCCTGCCCTTCGCCCGGGCGGCGATCTCCCTGGCAAGAGTTGCGCCCGCATTCTCCATGAGCTGCAAGGGAAGCAAGCCGAAATAGCGGCAATTGGAGTCGATTGCGATCATCTCTTCTGCAGAAATAATTGTCATAGTAGGACGATGGTAGTGATTAGATAAAGCTTCTATCCTCCGGATGGGGGTGGATTGTCACCTGCAAAGATTAATAGAGCTAGACGGGGTAACAATATAGAATGGATTTCCACGAGAACTCAGAGTCTGTGAAGATGAAAAAGCTTAATCTAACTGCTACGCTGTGGGAAGAGGAATGCGTCTGGGTAGCTGAGTCTCTAGAAACTGGCATTGCAAGCTGTAAAGATACGCCGCAAGAGGCCCTGAGCAACCTGAAGGAAGCTCTTGAGCTCTATCTGGAAAATGCAAGATTGCTGGGGATACGAGATGATTTGGATGCCGCCTTGACCTCGACACATAAGTTCACAACTCTGATAGAGGTATCCGCCTGATGAAGCCCTTGATGGCTAGAAATCAAACAGCGACTTCTGCTTCTGCTCTTTGGGAGCCTCGCTGAAGCTGAACAGGTTGCTCTGACCCCTCTTCGTGCAGAGCCGCTCCTTGGTTACCCCAAAGCTCTCGAAGATGCGCAGCACAGGCGGCAGGATCTGCTTTTCCACGTAGTACTCCGTGTCCAGAGGCATATTCTTCTCCAGGACATAAGCCGGATCCTCGGCACGGTTCACAAACAGCTCTTTGCTCTTTTTACCCCTCTTACCCTGGATGATGACAAAAGGCACCCGGTCACCCACACCGGGCACAGTGCCGCCGCGCTCCCGGATCTTCTCCACCAGCTGGATGTGCGGCTGCTTGTTCTTGTAGGAGCCCGGGCTCTTGGTATAGCGGCGGGTCAGAGTTAGCTCCTCGATCAGGGTTGGGTCCAGAGAGAGATCCTGATTCTGAAGCCTGAGAACCACGGATCGGACGTGCTCGACCGCCTCATCCACCTTGCCCTCTTTGAGAACCAGCTCCAGGCAGGTCTTGAGCGTCTTGGATGTCAGGCCGCACCAGTCCCGCCGCACCGTTTCCATGCCCCTTACCTTGATCCTGTCCTTCCAGCCGTCGCCAATCGGCTCAAAGACCCAGAGAGCGTAGCGCTTCTTGGCCAGGAATATGCCCCGCCTGGCGAAAGCCTCAAAGACCAGCTCCATCGGCTCGGGAAGGGAGGCAGTGACAGTCTCTGCGATCTTTCTGCCGATCAGCTCCGCGTCCTGCAGGGTGATTGGCCCGCCGGCGCGTCCTGCGGGCTGCAGGCGCACAAATACGCTGTCCGTGTCCCCGTAGACCACAGAGAGGTCATAGCATTTCTCTGCCGCTTTTCCAAAAGGCAGGGCATCCTTGAAGACCACCTCTCCCCCGATCACATAGGCCGAGCCGATATCATCGATGATCTTCTTGGTGCGCAGAATGTTCTCCCTGCCAAATGAGGTGACTGCATTGGCCAGAGCCAGGCTGTAGAGCCGGGCGCGTGCGTACCCGGAGTAGCCGTAAAAGCTGTTGAGCAGAATCTTCATGGCATACTGCTTGGCATCCAGAAAGCGCCGCTCTTCCTCCCCTGCCTTCTTCATCAGGTTCTTGGTCGCAGTCCTCTCATCGAGCAGCTCTCGCAAGACAGCGGGCATTATGCCAGGCGAGACCTGTGGGGAGACGAACTTGCCGCCCGAGGGCGCGGTTATAATCTCCTCAGCTTCCGCCCTTACTGCCTTCGCCGGTCCGCTCGCCGCTTTAAAAGCATTCGCGGAAGCCGTGGATGATGACGCAGCAGAAGACGGCAAAGAAGTTGAAGAGACAGATGAGGCTGAAGAAACAGAAGATGCTGAAGAGACAGACGTAGAGGAAGCGGACGAGGAAGCCTGGGTGAGCACTGTGGTGTAGCAGAGGTTATGGGCCATCATAATAGTAGGATAAAGCGACTTGTAGTCCAGGATGACCACGTCCTCTACCAGCCCTTTCTCCGGCACCAGCACAGCTCCGCCTTTCAGGCCCTCGTTCTCTTCGTAGCGCTCCTCAGAGATATCCGCGTCCGGTTTGGGCGGCACCACCCGGTACCGCTCACGGAATCGGCGCATGAGCAGGCTTTCCACCATTCCGGACTGTCCGCCATTGACAATATCCTGAAGCAGAGATCCGCTGGCCCGGGAGAGGGCGATGTACTTGTCCATTAGCCTCAGGTCGAGGAGCATATGCAGGGCGAGGACGGCATCTCTTCTGGAGTAGCTGACGAAGCGGCGCAGACCCTCGCCCTCCTCCGCCCAGAGGGATTCAATCTCCTTTGGGTCCACATCGTACTTCTCCATCTTGAGAAGCTCTGCAGCGGCATTTCTGAGGGTGTATTGCTTGAGGCTGTAGGAGGAGCGGATGATGGGCAAGAGGTCCACCACGACCCGGCCAGTAATGGATACGTCTGTTCTGCTCACGATCTTTCTAATGTACCAGGAGCTGCCGTCCCTTCCTACCCGGGCGTCCACCCGGTTCTGCTTGTACCTCTCCTGAAGGTAGGGAAAATCGAACTCATTGGAGTTGTACCCGGCCAGGATATCCGGATTGTAGTCACGAACAATTGAGGCAAAGGATGAGAGAAGATCGCTCTCATCCTGACAGGATCTGGTATCTGGGCGGGGGCAGTCGATATTCTTTCCCACCAGCACTAGGGTATGGTTGCCCTGGTATGCCGGCTCGAAGGCCATGCTGATGAGAATCACAGGCGACTTTTCTGCCTTAGGCATCTCACCATGGTCGGGCAGGCACTCGATATCAAAGCTCATAAAACGGAGCGGTGCGTTGGTCTCATGCGAGACGGGGCGCAATGCCCCAAAGGGTATCGGAGGCAGGGCAGATTGGGCGACGGCTCCGGATGCGGGCGTGACCGCGGTCCACTCCGGGATGGGTGCATCTACCCAGCCCATGCCGCCAAGGGAGCAGTCGATGAGAAACCTGTTCTTGAAGAGAATATCCGTCTCATAGACCGCTTTAATTCCGGCAATCTCCTTTGCCCTTTCCCTGAGGCTTCTCACCTCTTTTGGGTCATGAGTGGTGATCTTGAGCATCTTCTGGGGAGCGGTCTGATAGCCGATGGGCAGGAAGCGCTCCACCACCTCCACCTCCTGGCCCAGTGCCAAAAGCTCCTCCCGAGCGCTTTCCGACAGCTTTTCATCCACTCCGGCATAAAAGTAGGGGCGAAATCCTGCCACTCGACAGGTGACGCTTTTCCCTTCGGGCGTGCTGCCGAAGAGCTGCACCAGCGGACTGTGATCCGAATCGTAGGTGTAGTTGGCATCCAGGATCTGGAAGATCATCGTTTATAAATGGAGATTTCTGCATAAATAGCTAATTGTGCCGGAGCAATATGGCTAAATAGGAACATAAACGATAAAATTGAATAGTTTGCGGGAAGCTGACGGGAGACGAAAGATGACGATCAGAGATGATTTTTATAAATTAAAGTGTAGGTATCTCAACATCATCACTATTGCTCGATCAAAGGTGACTGAATTATGCATCTCTTGATAAAGAGTATCATCTTATCTCTTCTGATCGCATCTTTGATTGCAGTCTCTCAGTCGGCTGAAGATAGTTCGCCCAAGCAAGTTTTAATTCTTTCCTCCTATAATCTGGGGATGAAATGGGATGACAGCATAATATCTGAGATTAAGCATCAATTTGCAATTCATATGCCTTCCGCCGCCATTAATGTAGAATTCATGGATACAAAGAGAATCGATCCCAATGCGTCCCGTCTGAATGACCTGAAAACATTGTATCTTAAGAAGTATAAAGACCGTCATTTCGATGTTATCATCTCTATCGATACAGACGCATTTAATTTCCTGCTCGATCACCGCGATGAAATATTTCCAGGAACGCCGGTAGTATTCTGCGGTGTCGTCAACTTTGAAGATGAGATGATACGAGAAAGACCCAATTTCACCGGGGTAACGGAAGTATTCGATATCAACGAAACCGTCTCGTTGATGCTCAAGCTGCATCCCGATACAAAGCTTATTGCTATTGTAAATGACAATACGACAACCGGTCGATCCAACCGGAAGATAATGGATGATGCGATTTTAGGTCTTAAAGACAGAGTCTCCTTTGAGTATCTTGATAACCTCACAGCAGAGCAGCTCGCAGAGCGTGTGTCAGCCCTACCGGATGATAGCCTGATCCTGGAGATGACCTTTAATCGGGACAAAGATGGAAAGATTCTGACTTATGAGGATACAACAAGCCTGCTGCACAGCTCTAGCTCTGTTCCCATTTATGCTCTGTGGGATTTCTTCATCGGATACGGCATTGTCGGAGGAAAGCTTCTCACTGGATCGTCTCAGGGAAGCGAGGCCGCCAAGCTCGCGCTGCGAATTTTAGAGGGAGAAGACGAAGACAACATTCCCGTTGTGAGAAAGAACTTCAATCGTTTTAAGTTCGATGATTTTGAACTGGACAGATTTGGCATTCCCATCTCCAGCTTGCCTCCTGATAGCATCATAATCAATCAGCCATTTCAGCCGCGCATCGATCTGAGCGGCTATAATTTAAGCGGTCTCAATCTATCTCAGACCAACATGATTCGCTCGCAGCTACAGAATACCAATATGGAGATGACAAACCTCAGCAGAGCTTTTCTCGTAGGATCCGAATTGAGCGAATCCAGGTTGGCCGGAGCCTGCTTCCGAAATGCAACCCTGATTGAAACGGATTTTGGCGGATCTGATCTATCATTTGCCGATTTAAGCGGCTCGATCCTAGCTGGGTCCAATCTCACAGGCGCTAACCTGACTGGAGCGGACCTCAAAGGAGCGGATCTCAGCCAGGCCACCTTGCCAAATGCGATCTTAACTGGGGCGAACATGAATGATTCCAACGCCACTGCTGCCGTTCTAAGGCAGTCTGATCTTACCGGAGCCACTCTAGTCAGATCGCACTCCCGGCGGGCTAACTTGATCGATTCGCTATTAGTGCGAGCCAACCTCTCGGAAGCGGATCTCGTTGGAGCGGCCCTGATTGGATCAGACATGACCGGTGCGAATCTTTCCAATGCCAACCTGGAGGAAGTAAGGGCCTCCAATGTAAATCTTTCAAAGGCAAACCTGGGCGGTGTCGACCTCATGGCCACCAATCTCAGCGCCGCAAACCTAACCAGATCAAATCTGTCCAATGCTTACATGAGACGGGTCATGCTGAGTGATGCAATCCTCAAAGGGGCCAACCTCTCCGGGGCAGACATGGTGGGAGCAAATATGATCAATGCGGATCTGTCGGGTTCAACGATCAAAAGGGCTGATCTCTCAGAAAGCCGTTGTTATGGTGCGGAGTTTGTCGGCACTCAATTGATTGGATCTAACCTCGGATTTGCCAATCTGACCAGTGCAAACTTCAGCCAGGCAAACCTATCCGGGTCAGATCTCTCCTCTTGCGATCTGGAAGGCTCAGATCTCTCAAGAGCAGATCTCTCAAAGTCAAATCTCAAAATTGCCAATATGAACAGGGCAAAACTATCCGGTGCGGACCTTTCCGGAGCAAGCCTGCCCGGAGCACATCTGGAAGAATCAGATCTTTCCAATGCCAATCTAGAAAACGCTGATCTAACCAATTCCCTGCTAAGCGGCTGCAAACTTGCCGGCGCCAATCTCAACGGAGCCAGGCTTCTTGGTGCCGACCTTAGCCTGGCAAAAATGAATGAATCCCAGATGGCCCGCGCCAACATGATCGGCTCCAAGATGAACTGGGTGGACCTGAGCCTCAGCAGTTTCATAGAATGCCAGTTCACCAGAGCGGAACTCTTCGGGGCAAACCTGAGCAACTCAGATCTCACAGGCTCGGACTTCACCAGGGCATATTTGGTGAGAGCAAATCTATCCCAATGTTCCATGAAGGACGTCAACTTGGATTATGCCGATCTTACGGGAGCGAATCTGAGAAATGCCCAAATGAAGGCGGCAAGGCTCACAAATTTATTCTTAAATGAAGCAGACCTATCGAATGCGGACCTGACTGGATCTTATCTTTATGGCATGACGCTGAAGGATACTGTTTGGAGAAAGGCGAACTTAAGATCATCCAGCATAATCTTGTTGAATTTCTTGGATGCAGATTTCAGCGGTTCGGATCTGAGAAAGACCCGTTTTGCTCAGACCTATATAAAAAACACTAACTTTACCGGTGCGGATCTGAGTGGGGTTATCTTTGACATTTGTGCCTTCGAAAACACTGATTTTACAGGCGCAAATCTGCAGGGAATTAAGTACGATTCCGTTTCGCTTGATTTTTTCGCGAGGTCCAAACTCGATAATGCCAAGTTAAGCCCGGATCTGCAAAAGGATCTTGGAAAATTAAAGCCCGAAACGGGCGTGAAGTAAATGGAGTGGGTCTGATTGAAATGCATTTTGGCATTGATCCCCTTGGCAATCCTCCTGGCTAGCCTGGCAGGAGCGGTCGGTAGCGCAGAAGAAAGTAATACCTCAATTGGAGGGGGGCTAAATGTGACGCTGCTGGATTTCGGCCCGGTTGGAGACCATGGCTGGACCTACGAGGCCCATTTAGGGGCAACGAAGATGGCCAAAAATCTGTCTTACGTCAACCTGTCGGAGAAAGAGAATGCAGCCGGGCCCGACGCTGCTCAGATGCTGAGAGACTATGCAAAGAACGGAGCCAAGCTGATATTCTGCCACAGCTACAACTTCATAGATGCCATCAAAGAGGTTGCCCCTGTTTATCCGGATGTCGTTTTCATGTGGGGGGGCGGAACGGAAAAGCTGGCAGCAAATGCCGGAGTCTATTACGGGCGGATTTATGAGGCTCAGTACCTTGCCGGAATCGTAGCTGGTAGCATGACCAGGACGGGAAAGGTCGGGTTTGTCGCCGCTCTTCCCACCTCCCAGGTGATAATCGGCATCAATGCCTTTGCTAAAGGTGTAGCATCCTCCAATCCTCGGGCCGAAGTGCATGTGGAGTGGATCGGAGACTGGTATGATCCTGGGAAAGAGAGGGCAGTGGCCCTATCACTCATCAGCAAGGGCTGCGATATTCTGACCCACTGGTCCGATTCCGATGCGACGGGTCAGACCGCCGATGAGATGAGTGTCCACTTCATCTCCTTCGGCTCAGATACCGGCAGGTTCTCTCCTCGTGTGTACCTCACCGGAGCCGTCTGGCGCTGGCAGCCTATAATGACAGATATTGTTGAATCAGTGCATAACGGTACATGGAACACTCAGCCCGGACAGGAGTGGTGGTACGGACTGGCAGAAGGAGGAGTGGCTCTGGCGCCTTTTGGAGAGAATGTTCCCAACAATGTTCGATCTCTGGCAGGAGAGAAACAGGAAGAGATCGTGCAGAAAAAGCTTGCGATATTTCCCGGTTTAAGCGATAAGCAACTCAAGGAGATGTATTACCTGGAACCGAATGTTGTGGGGATGCTGCCACCAACATAGCTCTTCTCTTTTTTTGAATGCTATCAGATTAAAAATTAATAGTAGTAGTGCAGAAATTATTCTATGAATTATTCCGCGAATCTAGCGAGTTTGGGGTTGTATTCGGCATTTGCGCTTCTCGCCATTATTTCATGTGCTTGCTCAGAAGATCTCCTCGAAATCAAAGATCATTTTATCCCCCTCGATAAGAACTTGAGCGGTCTGGATCTATCGGGGGCCCACCTGAATCATTCCGAACTGCAGGGCGCTGATCTGCATAATAGCAACCTCAGTCGATCCTATCTAAACCAATCCAGTCTCTTTGATGCAAATCTGAGAGAGGCCAACCTCAGTAGAGCAATTCTTGTAGATGCTGACCTTCATGGATCAGATCTCTTCCGGGCCAACCTCCGGGGTGCCAATATGCCCATCTGTAATCTGTTTGCCACAAATCTGACCCAAGCGGACCTAACCGGCGCATTCCTGGCTGGATGCTATTTAACCAGATCTAATCTAAATGACGCAGATTTATCCAACTGCTTTATGGATCAGTCGTTTGCAGATCGGTCAACAATGGTTCGCATTAAGCTGGATAAAGCCAGCATGGGTGGGGTAAAGATGAGCGACACAGATCTGAGCGAAGCCAGCTTCAAAAAAGCGTTCATGGATCGTTGCACTCTGCGCAATTCCCTATTGATTGGTGCCAATTTAACAGGAGCTAGCCTGGCTGGAGCGAACTTAATCAACGCCACCATATCCCATGCAGACCTCCGTGGTGCAGATCTATCTGAGTCGCGCCTTTCCGGTGCAGATCTATCCGGATCATGGATGGTCAAATCAAAATTCGGCTATGCCAACCTAACTGGCGCAAACCTGAGCCAGACGGACCTATCCGGATCGATTCTCACCGCTTCCATTCTAGCGGGTGGAGACCTTTCCAGGGCGAATTTGACAGGCACGAACCTGGAAAATTCCCTGATGCATGGCGCCAAACTTGTCGAAGCCAGGCTGACTGGCTCAAATCTAGCTAGAGCACATCTGGAGGGTGCAGATCTTTCGAGCTGCAATCTGGAACATGCCGATCTTACCGGTGCCTTGCTAAGCGGGTCAAATTTAACCGGTGCCTGTTTGCTGGAGGCAAGGCTTCTTAGCGCAGACCTCAGCCTAGCGGTTTTGAGAAATACAGAGCTTAGCGGAGCAAACCTTGTAGGATCGAGACTCAATTGGGCAAACCTGGCAAGAAGCACTCTCAAACGCTGCCAGTTCTCCAGAGCGGAGCTATTTGGAGCCAACCTCAGTCATTGTGACCTCAGCGAATCTGATTTCACCCGGGCTTATCTGCCAAGGGCAAATTTGCAGGGCTCCAGCCTCAGAAACGCAAAATTAGACAACGCTGATCTCAGCAGCACCAATATGTCTGAGGCGGATCTAGCAGGAATTCGGATCGTTAAAGCCGATCTTGATGAAGCCGACCTGTCCGGAGCAGATCTTTCCGGATGTGACATGCAGTCCATGAACTTGAGGGGAACCGTCATGCGGAAAGCAGTTCTGAGGTCGGCAAGCTTCAATTTCATTATATTTAGCGAGGTCAACCTTCGGGGTGCTGACCTGAGGAATGCCAAATTCAATTCCTGCTTCCTGGGCGATGTCAACCTATCCGGAGCAGACCTGAGGAACGCGGATCTGAGGATAACTGCGCTTCAGAACGTCGATCTGAGCGGAGCCAACCTAGTGGGATTGAAGTATGATCCGATGGAGATCGTCCTGATTGCGGGATGCAGGCTCGATGGCGCTAAAATGAGCGATGAACTGAGAGGGGAGATTGAAAAAGTGAGGTCAGGACAAAACTGATCAGTCATCGCCTGACCTCGCCAGAGTTGCGGGACTGTAGGCTGAAGCTCAGGATGCGTCCTGCCCGGGCCCCAGCGCCTCTTCCACCCGGTCCAGAAGCTTTTCCATCAAACCCCTGATCTGAGGGAGCCTCTCCGGGTGAGCGGACAGCTCTTTCTGGCATTGCACAAAAGGCCCCTCGGTCAGCTCATCTGCGCAGTTTTCTAGCAGGTGATCGATGCTGTCTCGGGAGGACTCCAGATGAAACTGCAATCCGATTGCCTTTCCCTTGATGAAAGCCTGGTTGGCACAGGCCCGGCTCTCTGCTGCTCGCGCTGCGCCGGGAGGTATTCCGAAGGTGTCGCCATGCCAGTGCAGGGCGATAAATCTCTCCGGCAGGACGGAAAAGATGGGGGATCGCATCCCCTCTTCGGTGAGGCTCACCGTAAACCAGCCGATCTCCCTGTACTCATTTTTCCGAACGCTGCTGCCCATCACATCTGCCATAAGCTGAGAACCCAGGCAGATGCCCAGAACGATCCTTTCGCTGGCGATGGCCCGGCGGATGAACTCCTTCTCCCTTGCAAGCCAGGGGTACCTGTCTTCTTCGTAGATGTTCATCGGGCCGCCCATGATTATCAGCCAGTCGAATTGATCCATATCCGGCAGCTTTTCGTCTGAAAAAAGCATCGTCCGGGAGAGATCATGGCCTCGGGACCTGGCCCAGCTCTCGATATTTGCAAGATCTTCGAATGGCACATGCTGAAGGTAATGAATTCTCATGAATCTACTCCAGGAATGACAGCTCCATTGCCCATTTATTTAGCCTTCCCACATCCCTTTGTTCAAGGTCCGTTACCCTCATGATCCAGTTGCCCTTCAGGAGCTGGCCCCTGAAGCCAGCCAGATCAGCAGCATCCCTGGCCTCAAATGTCCTCACTATGTCCGGTTTTCCGCTGCCGGTAGCATTGTGTAGCACCGCCCTCTTTCCGCCGGGCGAGAATAGCTCCACTCTCAGGTCGCTCACATAATTGTGGCTGATGTCAACGCTCACCTTGATCTCCTGGACCACGCCTTCCTTCTCCACCATTATGGCATGGCTGATTCCGGTCGGATCGCCATCGGGTATCTCCAGGTTGGGCGCGGCTTCGTAGCTTGCCGAGCCGGCTGAAGCCTCCAGGTCCAGCTCAATAGACCAACGGTTCAGCTTACCGGTATCTATCGCCGCCAGATCGACAACCCAGAGAGTCCAATCTCCATGTGCGGGCAGGCCCAGGAGGGCTTTCAGATTTTGATTGCTCTCGCTATCTAAGGTCACAATCAGGTTATCATTGCCCCCGCCCTTGCGATCATGTAGCACTGCCCTCTCGCCGGATGGGGCTATGAGTTCTATCCTCAGATCTCCTATGTAGGTATGGGTGATATCCAGAGAGACTCGCAGGGCGCTGATCTTTCCGCTCTCGGATAGGGTGATGGTGCTTGAGATTCCCTGTGGGTCGTTATCGTTGATCGGGATGGCAGCAACTGCCTCACCACGAGCGGCTCTGGTGGATTTGACCGGACCCGTTCGGAAGCTGATAACCTGGCCCGGTTCGCTGATATTGGATATGGTCAATTTCGACTCGGAGCGGTTCCACTGGCAAGAGGAAGGCAGGGTGTCGTGAGACAGAGCAAGGCCATCGATTCTGCCAAAGAGGTCTGAAGCATCCCCCTCATTCATGTTTTTCTCCAGGTCAAGGTGGCCGTCCGCCTGGAGCAGTCCGCACTGGTAGTGATGATCTGGCGTTCCTCCTTGCCATTCATTTGAGCCGAAGATATCGCAGTGGTAGACTGCCAGGCCGCTGGAGGGAAGATACCCGTCCAGGCCGAGGGCGGCACGGTTCTCAACAATGAAATACTCATTTTCATTGTCTGTGTTGTAGATCAATAAGGTATTATAGTCGCCATGATTTGCCTGATGCTCTCCGGCATCATTCAGGCACACCTTGTTGTCGCACCATCCTGCCAGATTGCGCAGGTATGCGCATATCGGTGCCGGCGTCTTGCCGTCGTCAAGATGGTTTCCGTAGCTCATCAGGCAATAGCTTCCAAGGCCCGCGCTATTCTGGAAGTCGCCGTCGCGTTTGCCGTAATCGTAAAGATCGGGCAGGCGGCAGAGCATATGGGAGTTCTCGTGGCAGAAAGTGCCGATGGACAGCTCCGTCCTGTCGTCGCCCAGGCCGGTCAGCATATAGAAATAGGCCCTCATGCTGCCCAGCATGATATTGATGATGCCGTTGTGCGGCCAGATGTAGTCGCCCTGATAGAGCGATTTGCCTGCATAGAGAATGTTGATGGCATCAATATAGCCCTCTCTCTTGCTATCGAATTGTTTCAGATCTATGCCGCTCTTCGCCGCCGCCCGCAGCGTCTCCTCGACCAGGGGATGCTCCACGTAATACTGCTTCTCATGGCTCAGGGTTATGGGGCCTATAACCACATTGGAGTAGTCAAGCTTTCCCGAGGACATCTTGAGGAAATAGTCTCTGACTGAACAAAAATTCCCGTAGCGGTTGTACCCGGGAGTATTCAGCATATCGGATACGTCCGCCGGGGTTATCGAGGTCTTTACATCTGAGAATGAGACGAGAATTGTCAGGCCCAGGATCTTTCCCTTATTCACTTTCCGCCCTTCCAGCAGGCCCATGCTTCTGCCTAAAACTCGAGCCGCACCATCCCTGCTGGCGGAATTTCTGGCAAACCTCTGCTCGAATTTGGCGGCTATCGTCTCCTGCGATTCCCGCAGATGCCTCTTCACGCCTGCTGGAGGAAGCTCGCTCAGGGGAACGCCTGTTGTGATCAGCACTCCGCCCAGCAGGCGAGCATAGGCGTAGAGCCCTAAATCGGCATCGTAAATCGCTGAGTAGCCATCGTCGTTTTCCTGGTAGCTGTAAAACTCATCGCCGAAGACCTTTAGCCTGATCTGCGGCCCGTTCCTCTGGGGAAAGAGCAGTGACTCCCCTAGTATTGCGCTCAATGCAACCTACCTCTCAACTTTTTGATTGTCCTGGAATAATATGGTATATTGCATCTCTAAATATTTAGATTTGATTAAGATTACCATCCCTTTCTCTTGGCGCTCTGATCAGCCTTGGCCAGGCGAACGCTGCCTGCCTCCTGCAGATGCTTTTCCAGGTCGTGGGGAGGGCTCTGTTTGATGGGAATTTTGCTCGAGTAATAGGCACCATCCTTTAAAAGAGCGTAGCAGAATAATCCCAGCTCCCGGTCATAGATCGCTGAGTAGCCGTCTTCCGTCTCGTACTGGGCATAAAACTCGTCTCCGTTGACCACCAGCTTGACATCTGGTCCCTTCTCTTGGGAGAAGGTCAGCTTCTCGCCATATATTGCGCTCATAGTATCGCACTCATAAATCTCATACAGTATATATTTGATTCTATCTCGTTGAGACGAAGAAACTCAAGACTTTGAGTAGGTGATGAATATGAATCGTGCCCCTCTCATGATTGCTGTCGCAAAAAAACCTGGGGGTACAAAGGGGATTGGAAAAAATCTGCCCGAAAAATGAAAATATATTGCTTGATAAAATCTGAAATATTTTAGTACGGAGTCTATCTCGGATCGACATTATTGCCCCATGTACTCAGTAATATTTATTCATTTCTTTCTAATCACATACACATATATTCCACCCAGATCGTCCCGATCCTTTGGGCCAATCTTTTCCCTTGAGATGGGAATAAGCCCTGCCGCGCGAAGGTGTTTTTCATATTCCTCGATCGGCATCTTGAAATCCCCCCGCCTTTCAAGCCCTGAGTTCATCGCTGCAGTCTCTAAATCAACCAATTCATCATGTCCGTCCTCTCTGGCCTTATCAATAATGTGATTATGATACCTGGTTACGGCAGATCTAAATGACTCCTCATCTCCAGGATCGTATGACGGTATAAATTCATCTCCAACAATAAGTATACCATTTGGAGACAAATTCTTCTTTATGTTTTTAAAATACTGCTCCTTATCTGCTGGCTTGATATGGTGATCTGCAAAGGACGAGAATATAAAGTCAAAAAGATTTCCATCAGGATCAGAAAATTTGCAGCTATCTGCAAATACCACACTGAGCTTGTAGTTTGGAGTATCATGTAGTGGGGGAATTGTTTCCAGGGCGCTCCTTAGAGTTTCCCGGACACCCCATAGATAATGATAGCACGCCCAATCAATTTCCACCGCTGTGACTAACAAGTTCCCCGAACGTATTAGTCTTCTTGTGAAATGTCCTGTGCCCGCGCCCAATTCAAGTACTCTGCATTGAACATCTTTTTTTCGATTTTTTTCAAAATGTTCTAGCATCCTCTCCATCATATCAATAAAATAAGCATGATATTCCTCAAAGTGACCATATTGAGGCACTGACACATAAGCGGACATTTCAATGGATTCATGAGGAAGAGGTTCCTTCACGCCATCTTTAAAAACTTTTTCAATGAAGTTTTTCTTCTGAGCTTCAGTTATTTCTTTCGTTGAGTCTACTGTCATCTTGGCGCTCTTAATGATAATTCGATCGAATGCATCCTCATAGTCATGTATGACCTCTGGATTAGTGGTAAACATGATGGACTTAATTTTTCCCTTATGCTCGGTACGCTCATATTTGGCTAAAATTTTGGTATCTTGTACCCCGATAATCGAAAAATCTTGTGCATGTTCTCCAAATCTCTTTTCCAATTCTGTCGAGCTGATTGCATACACGTTGTATTTATTTGCATGCCTGATGAAGAAATCAAAGCTCTTTTCAAGGTGCTCTACATCTCTGAAAACAAATACCCTTTGACTGGTGGGCGGCGTGATAATATAAATATCATCTCCCGTGGAACTCTGCCAGAAACGCTCCATATCATCCACGACCGCAATGGCTTTCACTGGAATATGAAATTTCTTAAGGAGCAACAACAGATGATCCGGGTAAGTGCTCGGCGGCGCTTTAAAAGTTACAATACCATCTTCGACTGAAAAATTATTAAAAAATGTCTGTGATGCGTTCAGAAGCAATGACTCTGCATATGGATTTACAGGTATTTTTAGTTCAGACGCAATTTTTTTGGTGAATGAATCTGTGAGTTTCTCCAGTGTTGCGACCATGGGCTTGTGTGGGCATTCATTTGGAAGTTCTTTTTCATACGTACCCCAATGCATCTTAAATAAATCACCAAATCTTTTTTTAGGAATGGTCTTGGGCGCCTTAAGTCGACTGTTAATGCTCTCAAAAAGTTCCTTTGTACCTTCACGGTCAACATTAACCGATTGCCACCGAGAAAAAGTATCTGGAATAAGATCCTGCCCAACTTCGAATAAGTATGGACAGACGGGCGCTATGGATTCATCACTCCTGCCGAGTATTGATGTGACCAGAGCACCCCCTTCGAACTGAAGCCATTGAGATTCAAGGTTTTCCGGGGTAAAACATATGACACCAAAGTCTGCTTTATTAAGTGCATCTTTATTAGCTGCATACCAATCACTGCCGGCAGGAATATCTTTTGACGTCCAGCATTCGACCTCATCCCTCTCAAAGACCTTATTTAAAAAGCTTTTTAAGGCCTCTGCAATTTTTTGGCTTGTAGATTCCGACCAACTTATAAAAATATTAAACGGCATCATTGTCCACTCATTTATTTTCGTCACTATAAGAGATTAGAGAATTTACAGGCAGCCGGATCACATACAAAAACCATGCAGCACTGCAATTTAATTGTACCTCGTCCATGATAATTCTCTATTCGCGTGTTCCCTGCTCTAGGAACATCCCTTAGATAAATAACTTTTGAGGGGTATATTTGCATTGAATTCAAAATCGTTTGAGTAATTCTCGAAGATAATAAATAGCATTTTTGATGTGCAAAAATTCTCAAGCCTAATTCCATCTCAGTCGTAGCAGAGCCCATATAATCTATTGTAACAATAATATTAATAATATATAATATAATTTGTCTTGCCTGCATCGCATTTCTCTACCCCTAAAGCCGCAAGCAACCTGCTGACAGAATTGGACTTACCGTTAGTTTCAAGCCATTGCCTTCAAGCCTTGGCGACAGACGCTTTTCGAAACCCTCTTAAGGGACGAAATCCTCTTGCCGTTCATGAAAATCGGCATAAGCCCCGACTATCTCATCTACGGTGCAGGGGCCATAGGCAGCGTTTTAGGCGGATTTCTGCAAAAGATGGGCCGCAGTGTAACCTACATTGGCAGAGGCGGGCACTTTCGGGCGCTTCCAAAAAAAGGATTGAAGATTTCGGGCATATGGGGCGAGCGCTTCATCCCGGCGGAAGAGATGCAGAAATCGACCCGAATTGCCCTCTTCTCGGCGGGAGAGAAGAAATTCTCAATCATCCTGCTCACCGTGAAGTCCAAGGATACAGTTGCCGCCGCAACCGAAGCGAAAGAGCTGCTGGCCGAAGACGGGATCATGGTCTCCATGCAAAACGGTCTGGACAACTGGGAGTCCATCGCCCGCCTGGTAGGCCATGATCGCACTGTAGGAGCGCGGGTTATCTTCGGAGCGGAGATTCTCGAGCCGGGCCACGCGAATGTTACTGTCAACGCCGATGATGTCCTGCTGGGCGAGCCCTTCCTGCCTGTAAACCAGTCGCTTCTGGCGGCCTTGAAGGATGACCTGCTTTTGTCCGGCATTCCCTGCAAAATCGTGAGCAAAGACGAGATCTGGGCGGCCATCTGGGGCAAAGTGCTCTACAACTGCTCACTCAATCCCCTGGGCGCACTGCTGGAGGTCGCCTACGGGGAATTGGGCGAAAATGAAGAAACAAGGGGCATCATCCGGGTGATAATCGAGGAGATCTTTCTGGTGATGAAGGCCAAAGGGGTTAGGGTTCCCTACCAAGATGCAGATGAGTATTATCATTATCTGCTGAATAAGCAGCTTCCTCCTACCGTCAGCCATCGGGCGAGCATGCTTCAGGATATCGAATTGGGAAGGCAGACGGAGATCGATGCTCTGAACGGGGCCATCTCTGCCTATGCCCGGGACTATGGTATCTGCACACCCTATAACGACCTTCTCACCCGTCTCATTAAGTTCAAGGAGAAGAAGAAAGCTTTTTGATCTATCCGGGACAATTACTGCCGGGAGTGTGAAATAAATGGCTGGCAGTGAAAAGACGCAGGAACTGACCGAAATACTGAAGACCATAACCGAGGAGATGCAAAAATCCCTATCCGCCAAGAATGCGGTGGGTGATCCGGTCACCGTGGAGGGCAAGACGGTCATACCCCTGATGAGCATGGGGATGGGCTTTGGTGCGGGCTCGGGTGCGGGAAAGTCGGATGGTCCAAATGGCGGAGGCGGCGGGGCATTGGGCATGAAGCCAGTGGCGGTCATAATCATGGACCAGGATGGCGTGCGGGTAGAAAGGCTCAAGGAGACCCAGCATACCCTGATTGAGCACGTCGCAGATACGGTCCCCAAGCTCCTGGAGGGCCTGACCCGCAAGAAAGAGACGCATGTGCAGGTAAAAGGAGAGAATGACAGCTCCTGAAAACATGACGGTGGCGGCTGCAGAAACGTGACAGGCGTAAAAACGCATAAATGGAACCCGGCAGACTACGAACGGAGTTCCTCTGCCCAGTACGGCTGGGCGATGGCCCTGATCTCAGAGCTGAAGCTCTGCGGCGATGAACGCATCCTGGATATCGGATGCGGAGACGGAAGAATCACCGCCCACCTGGCAGGCATGGTTCCGGATGGCAGCGTTCTGGGAGTTGACCTCTCCCCGGAGATGGTTGGCTTTGCCTCCAGAAAGCATGTCGATCAGGCCAATTTGTCCTTTCGGGTAGCGGATGCCTCCCTGCTGCCCTTCTGCCAACAGTTCGATCTGGTCGTCTCTTTTGCCTGCCTGCACTGGATAAAAGACCAAATGCCCGTTCTCAGGTCCGTTCGGCAGAGCCTGGTTCCGGGCGGCCGCTTTCTCATGCAGTGCGGTGGACGGGGAAACGCCGCTCGGATCCTGGAGCTGACCGGCGAGGTCATCAATGCCCCGCCCTGGAAGGAATATTTCTCAGGCTTTTCCTTTCCATATCATTTCTACGGGCCGGATGAGTACAGGTCATGGCTAGAAGAGGCCGGCCTTCTGCCCCGGAGGGTGCAGCTGATTGCCAAGGATATGGTTCATCAGGGTCAAGCGGGCCTGGAGGGCATCGTCCGGAATACCTGGCTTCCATACACCCAGAGGCTGCCTGTCGGTCTGCAGGGCCGGTTTGTGACTGAGATCGCAGGAAGGTATCTGGAGAGATACCCATTGGATGAGAACGGCCAGGCCCACGTGCAGATGATGCGCCTTGAGGTGGAGGCGGAAAAGCCAGAAGTCTGCCAAATGTGATGATCGAAATGACGATCGAAAGGTTTTTTACACACCAATTCATTTCCCCTGCTGAATGAGCGAGGGAACTGAGGCCACTGAGAAGAAGAGCGCTGTCAAGCAGAAGCTCGATCTCAAGGATAAACTGGATATCAAGGACAAGCTGGATATCAAGAATAAGTTGAATCTGGATGATATGGATCTGGGCGTCAGCATGCCTTCCACGAATGTGGATGAGTATTTGCGGGTCCTTAGGCTGGCCCGAAAGCCTAGCCGCGAGGAGTTCAATATGATCGCCAAGGTCTCGATGGCCGGCATCGGCATTATCGGAACCATTGGCTTTGTCATATATGCCCTGCTCACGGAATTGCCCAAAGCCTTCTAAAAAATTTTTTGACTATTTTCGAGCTTATCCCTTTTAGCCTACGGTAGCTTTGCCTTTATTCAGCGCCCGCAATGTAGCTCCAAACTCCGATTCTACCAGGCTCTTCACGCCCATGGTCTTGGGATGAAGATCCAGCTCCACTGTGACATGCTGGTGGCCCAGATTGCGCAGAGGCTTGACCTGGCGCGGTCCATTGGTGATTGAAAATACCTCCAGGCCCTTCAGAGCCGGTATAGGCAGGGCATGAGGAACTCCTGAGATCACGGCAAAGTCATAGTGCTTATCTTCGATCATCTTTTGAACTGCGTCGCCCGTCACTGGATACTCATCCAGCCCGCCGATGAGCTTGAAGTTCACCTTCCTCTGCGCGAGGTCGCGGGCGATGTTGGCTGCGTCTCCTCTCACCTTGGGCAGGCCCACCCGGTCGTCCAGGTTGGCAAGGGTGTCTACCTGATCTCCGGCAACCTCGGCCACGGCAGCGGTGATGTCTGCGAACATGTAGGCGGTCTCCTTCTTGGCATTGAGGATGTTCAGGCCCCTCTTTCCCTGGCGGATCAACTCCAGAAGCCTGGATGCTGCTTCGTATTTTAGATCCCCCCGCTCCGGAGCCAGGTACTCGCTGCTCGCCGCTCCGTGAAGCTTCTCCACAAGGGTCGCTTTTTCGAGCAGGATCTTCTGTCTGGCAAGCTCTTTTTCATCGATTATGCCCTTGTCTCTTGCCGCCTCCAGGGTGAGGATCACCCCCTTGGTGTTATCCCTGTATCCGGCATGAACCTCAACCTCCAGGACAGGTATATCCAGTTCGGCATCCTGGACGGCCTGATGCAGATCATCTCCGATGATCATGCTGCTGCATGTCCCTGAGATGGCCATGAGCTTGGGATGGAACAGCTCGCTCGCCTTCTTCAAAATCGCGGTGAGCGGTCGCTGTCCACCGAATACGAATCCCGCTTCGTCCAGGGCGGTGGTAAGAACCCGCACCCCGTCCTCCTCCAGGAGGCGAGCGTGCTTGAAGCAGCAGCCGCTCGGGCCATGCAATATCACTACCTCGACACCGAGGTCGCGCAGGGTGTATAGAGCTGCCACTATCGAGCTTGGCCTGGGATGAAGTATCGTCAAGTTCTGTATTTCACTTGCTTTTTGCACTTCGCTTGCCATTTGTATCACCTAAAGCATTTTACGCAGGAAAGCAGCATCTTTGGGCTCTCTTTTTGTGCTATTTCCAGCCCATGCTGCAAATTTCGGGCGGTGGCTGCCCCCAGCTCCTCTGCCAGGGGCGCGAGCCTTTCGCCTACCAGTATCAGCTTTGCTATCTCGCTTCTCCTCTTGCGCAGCAGGTCGGAGAGAGCAGGGATGTTCATGCCTTCGCATACGGTCTGGCTGTCCTCGCCCACCACTGCCGCCAGGTCGCTGCCAGACGCTCGGTCAAGCGCCCTCTGCACATCCCTGACCTTCAGGCCGGAGTTGGAGTTGTCATAAATCGTCTGATCGGGCAGACGCTTGATCTTCATTCGCCCGGAAAAACCGTCAAAGCCGGAGAGGGCAGCAGCGATCTGGCTTCTTGGGACGCCCGCCTGATCTGCTGCTGCCGCCGCAGCGGCAAGGGCGGTTTCATATCCCTGAAAATCAAGATCTTGGCCCAGATCGAGGGGCACCTCATCCCTTCCGAAGATCAGAGAATCGGGCAGGGCAAAAATCCTCCCCCCTCTGGCAAATGATACATCTGGCGACAGCCGGGCGTCGGCATTGGCCAGGATCTTTGCGCCCCTTTTAGCAAGAGAGAGCATCTGCAGTTTGGCGGTGCTGGCCCATTTGCTGCCTGCTGCGATGGGATAATCTCCGTATAGACTGGTTATGATTCCATAGTCGGCAAGGCCCGTGCCTCCCAGAGAGATCTCAGAGACCAGGGCATCTGCCCCACTGGCCTGTGCGACTTCTGCGGCGCGGATCGCATTTCCGGGAGTGATGGAAAGCCCTTTTTCCAGAAGGCGGGCTCTGCCATCCTCCCATATCTCCAGGCCGCGAGTAGTGTGAGTGAGGACCTTTTTCTGCCCGGAGAGGATCATGGCCAGCAAGAGGGCAGTGGAGGTCTTGCTGTGCGTTCCCGTAACCTCGAAGACCTCCATCGATGGGCTCGCTCTTCCGGCCAGCAGCTCTCCCACCGCCTGATGATGGGTGATGATTCTCTTCTTGTCTTTTCTGGCCTGAGACATGGCGGGATTTCCGGGAGCAAGGTGGACGGGTGCCGCCACCAGGTCGAAGCCCGACAGATCGGGAATGCTGTGATATACTTCGAACGCTTCCGCCGTCAGGCCGGATTCAGTCATCAAGCGAGCGATTATTGCTGCGCCGTGAATCCTGTCCAGCACGGCTACTTTAGAGCTTCTGCCGCCCGCTTGTATGCCAGTGCTGCAATGCATTCGTCCACGCCCAAAGGCTCAGCGCAAATTACCTCCACATCTTTGCCGCCAATCTTCAAAATGCCTCTGCGCTTCTGGGGATCTATGCCCATTTCCTGGGGAATATCCTGGCGGGTATGCACTCCGTGGGCCAGGAAGAGCGGCAGAGCTACGATCTTGGATACATTGCTTTCTGCAAAGCTGAGGAGACCCTCCGGGATGGTGGGGTGGTTCATATTGAGATAAGCGGTCCTTACTGGCCCAGGGTGCGTTTTACTGACCATCTGGGCGAGCGACTCCACGAGTTCTCTATTGTAAGGCAGGCTGGAGCCATGCCCTAGTATAAGCAATCCTACGTCTTTCATAGAAGCACCAGTGTTACTTTTTATACGTCTCGTATTAAAGGACGATAGATTCATAAGTACTAAATCCTTTCGAGGCTGAGGCAGCGTTTATGGCGCCAGGCGGAGATGATAATATCTGGATGAATAGGAGGGCCGGATTTTCCGGGTTCATGGTATGCGTCAATTTTTTGATCCTGATTTATCCGGTCTTTTCTCAGGAGACCGTCCTGTCCATGCATGAGAACTACACCCTGGACAGCTGCATACTGAAGGTTGAAGATATCGATTCCCAGGCAGAGGAGGTCTGGATCTCAATTTTTGCGGGGCCGGAGCAGCCCTCCTCAATGGTCCTGGGACTAAACGAGACAATAACCTGCGGCAGGGCGACGCTGGTGGCAGAAAAATTTTATGCTGGCGATAGCTATGATATCGTCTGCCTGAAATTGCTCAATGACAGCATCTCAAGTTGAGAAGTGCTTCTTGAAGATGCCAGCGATCTCGGAAGGCTTCTCAATGACAAAGACATCATCCATCCGCCGCAGGCTGTCAACGTGCTCGGCATCCTCTTTTCGAATGCGCAGCCGCATTTCGCTGCCGTCGGGGAGGATGGTGGTCAGGATTCCGGGCCTGTAATCGCAGGGCATGATATATGTGGTAACGAATGCCTTCTGAGACATGATAGCTGCATTGGAGAGGAGCGAGTCTGCCAGGCCCAGTGATATCTTGGCTACTGTATTTGATGTAGCGGGCGCGAGCAGCAGAAACTCATAGCGCTTCACCTGCAACTGGCCGGCCAGGAAGGGAGAGTTGGCGTTGATCTCCACCCAGACTTTATCAAAATGCTTCTCCAGAGTATTGAAGAGCTTGTAGTATTTTATGACCTGCTCGCCTGCCTTGGATACGAAGACACGCACGTCCACCACGTCATCGTATTGCTTCTGCAGCTCTATCATCGTCTTCACAGTCTCTTCAATGCGGTCGCCACTGCCTGTGATTCCCCAGGCGATCTTCCTCTTGCTGCCATCCTTTGCCATGATATTCCCCTGACTATTCTCAGGATTTTTCAGGATATTTATTTTTCCGGTGATCTCATGCTCCCCAGATGGGCTGCAGTCTCTGCGAACCTTCTGACGGTCTTTCGAAGCGATCGAAATCCTTCCTCATCTGCTTTAGCTCCCTCCAGTGTATCGCGAGACCAGAATGTTGCCCCCAGGTTGGCACCAAAAAAACCTCCGCTCACCGGGATCATGCCGTTGAGAATGTAAAACGCATGGATCTGCTGCACCGCCAGCTCCTGGCCGCCCATGCGATCGCCGCCCACGGCTATCGCCATTGCTGGCTTCATCCGCAGGGCTTTTGGGTCGGCAGCAAGCGTTGCCCGCGTTCGGTCTATTACTATCTTGGTCTGGGCGCTCATGCTGCCGTTGTAGACCGGAGTTGCTATGACAAATCCCTCTGCCTGCCTGATGAGCGGGTAGAGCTGATGCATATCGTCCTTGACTATGCACTCCTTGTTCTTGAGGCAATAATCACAGTGCCGGCAAGGGCTGATCTGTTTGCCTCGAACCGAGAATAGCTTTGTCTCCAGGCCCCGCCCTTCCAGCATCTTGAGAGCCTCGCCGATGATATGCTCCGTAGCCATATTCCTGGGACTGCCGGATATGCCGAGTATCATAACTTTATATTGCCCTTAAAGATATTTCAGATTTTCCGGAAGAGCATGCCTTTCCGCCAGGCGCAGACAGATCATCTCCTCTACCTCGGAGGAGGTTGTGCCTAAGACCTCCTCCAGGATCTCTTTGGCGGTTTGCAGCTCCAGGGCCCTCCTGTCCAGGATGCTGCTGGAAAGACATTGTCGCTCAACCTTTGGCCTCCTCTGCCAGGGCCATCCCAGGGTCGCGAATACTCCTACCATAGTCTGCAATCTAGTGCGTGTAAGAATAAATAGTTTTCTGGATAAAATGATTGCATTAAATCATTTTTTAAGGAAATAAAAGTATGAGTAAGATACAAATAATCCTCTAATAATGCCTCAATAATTTGGGGCATATGAGCTTGGATAATGTGGCCTCATATCCTGCCATGCACAGGGCAATGTCTATTTCTCAGAATAACTCAAATAATGAAAATGAATATGAAGAAGAATTGCCGCGCGGGGCGAAAGTGAAGCAAAGAGTATTATGCAGAACGATGCAGAAGGATGCAGAAGGATTCAATATAAGCCGTGACAAAAGACGTGATGAAAGGAAGAGAGAAACATGATCATAGGGAAGGCTTGGGTCTATGGAGATGATGTGGATACCGATGTTATCATCCCCGGCAAGTACCTGCGCACAAAGGACGCGAGGCTCTGGGCGGAGCATGCTATGGAGGGCCTGGACAGCAGCTTTGCCTCCGCCGTGCAGAAGGGCGATGTGATTGTGGCTGGCAGGAACTTTGGCAGCGGCTCCTCGCGCGAGCAGGCGCCCAGAGCGCTCAAGGGAGCAGGTGTGGCGGTTGTTATCGCCCGATCCTTTGCCCGGATATTCTACAGAAATGCCATAAATGTCGGGCTGCCGCTGATCGAAGCCGATGTATCCTGTGAAAAGGGCGATCGTGTGACCGTGGACCTGGCAGCGGGGACGGTGCAGGTGGGAGAAAAGATCTATCAGGGGACGCAACTGCCTGATTTTCTCATGGAGATTCTCAACGACGGCGGGCTGGTGGCGCACCGAAGGCGGCAGAAAGGATTGGCATGATCTTTCCGGCAGAGTACAAGTATGTGGGAATCAAGGACCAGGAGAGGCGGGGTGAGCCGGTCTATTTTGCCACAGAGTATCTGATCAGTCGGCAGGGTCCGGCCCTCTACCGGGTTGAGAGTCGCGGCTCCGGATTCATGAGAGCAGTGCAAAAGCTGGAGCTGATCGCCTGCGGCGAAGAGATCTTCTTTTATCCCGATATCGTGGACACCCGCAGCCGTGCCCATCTCATCGGGCTGGCAGACAAAGTCTGCCGGGAGAAAAAGGCGAATACTGTGGTCTTTATCGGGCCGGATGAGCACATCACCTTTGTCAAGGACCCTGACCCTTCTGCCATTCTCTCTATCGAGGTTCTGGATGTCTCGCCACCCAGTCCTCCCTGGCTGGCCCACGTACTCGCCAGCCTGGATGGCTGCGGCATCTTTGGGGACCTGACGGTTCGCTTTTTGCCCCGCATCCTGGATCTGCGCCAGTTTGAAAGCAGCTCTGTCTACTATCCATGCCGGGCCTCTGGGCTGGGCCGCTCTCTGGACACGGACCGGGTGGTGCATGAGCATCCCAGGATTGTGGGATGCACGGTCTCCAGGGAGATCTTTCTGGCCAACAATCCGGGCAAGGATTTTGATTTCATTAACATCTGTCCGCTGCAAAGCTCGGAGAGGATCCTGATGCCACAGCAGCCTTTTATCACCCGGTGCTGCCGCTCTGAGATGAAGGGACTAGTCGAGAAGAACGGACAGAGGGGAATTGCGGTTCACTGGGGAGACGGACCGGCAAATATCGCGGAGGCGGTGAGATGTCTGGTAGAAGAGCTAAGAAGGTAGCAGTCGTCGGGGGCGACGGCATTGGTCCGGAGGTGGTAGAGAGCGCTCTGGCAGTGCTGCGGGCCGCAGGAGCAGAGTTTGAGAGCGTGTTTGTGGAGATAGGCCTCGCCCGCTGGAAGAGGACTGGCCTAGCATTGTCCGAGGAGGATCTGGCAGTTCTCAAGGAGTGCGACTGCATTCTTTTCGGGGCGATCACCACCCCGCCGGACCCCAATTACAGGAGCGTTCTGCTGCGCATCAGACGCGAGCTGGACCTCTATGCCAACATCCGGCCTTTCCAGTCGGAAAAACTCGATTTCATCATTGTGCGGGAGAACACAGAGGGCCTCTACTCTGGCCGGGAGGAGATGAATGACGAGCAGGCGCAGACTGTGCGGGTCATAACCCGCCGGGGAAGCGAGAGGATTGCAGAGAAAGCCTGCGATCTGGCAGCCGGGCGGCGCAATCTTACCATCGTTCACAAGGCCAATGTGCTGAAGAGCGACCGGCTCTTTCTGAAGAGCTGTCAGGATGTAGCGGCAAGACGAAAAGTGCCCTGCGAGGAGATGCTGGTGGATGCTGCCGCCTACAACCTTGTCACCAATCCGGGACGGTTTGATGTGCTGGTCACAACCAATCTCTTCGGTGACATTCTGAGCGATGAGGCGGCAGGCGTTATCGGCAGCCTGGGCCTGTGCGCCAGCGCCAACATCGGCGCAGACCATGCGCTCTTTGAGCCCATTCACGGCAGCGCCCCGGATATCGCCGGAAAAGGCATCGCCAATCCGGTAGGAGCCATCAGGAGCGCAGCGATGATGATGCGCTGGCTGGGCGAGCCGGAGATGGCGGATAGGATTGAGGTGGCGGTGCAGAAGGCGCTGGCCAGCGGGGCGAAGACGCCGGACCTGGGCGGGAGCTGCGGGACGGAGAAGGTGACGCGGGCGGTGGTTGGGTATCTCAACGAGGGGATGCGCAAGTAGGAGTCAAGTGGCTCCTATCCCAGCCACTCCTTGTGTGTGATTTGAGCTTGCTGCAAGATCTGGGCAAGCAAATTGGCATCTATATCTTGCCTATGTGGGTTGGGAAGTCTGAGCTTGGTGTCTCCTCAGAACATGAACTGATGTTTCTTTCCTTTAATGGATAGCGAAAGCTGATGAGATGGATAACAGGTTACGCAAACTATGTAAGGCGGTAGTCCGTACGTATATCCATGATCCTTGACCTTTGTAGATCTCAAAATTCAGGGCAAAAGTATCTGATCTGCCACAACGTTCTTATTTAGTAAAGGAGTCTAAGGGACGAGGTTGAAGCGTGAAAAAAATTATTATTTGCCTTTTACTATCAGTATTTGCTATACTTGTGCATACTTCTCTTGCCCAGAATGATATGGCAGGCTACTGGATGAACAAAGGGATAGCTCTCGACAACCTGGGAAACTATCCGGAAGCTGTTAAGGCATATCAGAATGCTACCCAGGCGAACTCTAGTTCGTATATGGCCTGGAACAGCTTGGGACTAGAACTCATGAAACTGGATAAGTATAATGAGTCTATAGCTGCTTTTGACAAAGTTATATCCATTGAGCCGGGATTTGCGTGGGCTGCATGGAATAATAAAGGTCTGGCTCTGGCAGCAATCGGAAATTTGAAGGAAGCCATTGATGCCTATAATATTGCCATCAAGATCGAACCCAAGAATGTGAATGCCTGGAATAACAAGGGTTTTGCTCTATTGAGGACAGGCGACAGCAACGAGTCCATAAAGGCTTTCGATGAAGCAATAAAGCTGGACCCAACTGCCTCTTTAGCATGGCATTATAAGGGAATGGCGCTTCTCAGCATCGGCAGAATCAATGAATCCGTGACCGCCTTTGATAGTGCGGTGAAGATCGATCCCAAATTCGCCCTGGCCTGGAATTATATGGGCATTGCTCTGACAGGTCTTAACAGAACACAGGAATCCATCAATGCGTTTGATAATGCCACCAAAGCAGACCCCAATTATTCGGAGGCATGGAACAATCTGGGCTTGACGCTTAACGCCATAGGCAGATATCAAGATGCAGTGAATGCCTTCGACAAAGCTATTGCCACCAAGGGTGCAGAATCATCATAACTTTTGAGATAGCACGAGGCCCAAATTGTATAATCCATAATTTATTTTATTATCTACATACAAATACCCTGCTGATTGGAGTTTGGTTACCTCAAAAAAGAAGCCCGCCCTTTGGCCTGCCCAGCCCAAAGAGCATTTTAACTTTTAGCTCTGAAACTGAGCCTTTGCGGGCACAACGAAACAGGTACAGTCAAAGACACCCTTAGCCGATTTTAGCGTTCTTTGATCAAGAGGATTCATGCTAAAGAATCCTCCGTAACAGCAGGGTAGCCATTCGTCCTCCTTCTGGATGGTGTCAAAACGTGACTTCATGCGAAGGTTCTTAACAATATCGAAAACACCTGCGAACTGCTCATCCCCTGCATTGAGAATCTCATCATTCGTGCCAACCTGCCTCCACTCGAAATTGGCAATGCCTGTGCTATGTGATTGCAGCTTGTATTGTGTGTCTCTGGTGGCTTTGACCTCACTAAAGTCTATGGCTTCATCTCTGGCCAGGATGGTAGCATTCATCCTCTCCAGACTCATGTTTAGGTTCCGTTCCTCGGAGAACTCATGATTGTAGAGGAAGTTGGCACCCAAGTAGTCCTTGTTGTTGCCCACAAACTCTCGGTTGTTGATCTCCTTACCAGAGTAGTTCATGCTCTTGCTGTAGTTGAGCTTGACTGGCCACTTCTCGTAGAAGTCGATGGTGTAGACATCAGATCCTGCGGGCTTGTAAATGGTAAGGTTCACAGAGTTATTGATGCTTGATTTAAGCAAAAGTTGCTCCTCCGAACTGTAGGAACCTTGCAGGGCAGCGGTCCTCTCCTTCAAACGAACATCATTCACGCTTAAGTCCTTGTAGTACGAGTGGTAAGGACTCAAGGTTCTGCCCCGATAGTCCACAGGTGAGATCTGACCCTGCACTGACTGTTCATAGGTGAAGCTCAGGTTGCTGCTCTCCCTGGTGATGGACCAGGTGTCCGAGTCGGTCTTTACCGAGCCGGACCAAGAGGCGGCTGAGGCAGTAGAGACGAGAATCGCTATAGAAAGTACTATGGGGGTCATCATTTTCGCATTCGGAGAATATTGCTTTTTATTGTATGCGTCACGCCATAGATCAAAATAGGCGAAATTACGGCACAAGCTTTGTGCAAATTCTGATAGCCATATTGTTTTGAGAATTTTACTCATATTTAATCACAGCCTGAAGTCTCTATTACCTTGAAAACTAAGGTAAGGTCCATTTGGATTGCCAGCATCCCCATTGGCTACCACAACAGAGTTGCCATTTGACATCGAATCGAAGAAGTTGATTAAGAAATAGCGCGAATATGCTATATTCCAGTTTTTCATCGTTCCTCCGCTGCAACCTGCCTTACTAACCGCTTCCGCTAGTGTTCCACTAGCTCTATTTTTAAAAGTAGAGCATGCATCAAAAATTATTAGGCCGTCGCTATTTTGATACTTAATGTCCTTTGCATACATTTCGTCATGATTCATGCTATCCGATGATTTGCTAAGTACGAAGCCTGTCGATGTCCCCCCCATGTACTCAGGCCAATTCTCATTTGGATCGACAAATCCATGAGTATTTATTGCAGAGACTCTATACATTTGCATCTGGTTCACTTTTTCCTTTGAAACTGCTGCATCACTGTAATAAGTAATTGCATAATCCGATCTTTCTAATGCATCTTTGATGGGGATGTAAATCGATAGATCATCAGGCCAATATGGATGGCTAGGATCGCGATTTCGCTGCTCACTATTCTCAAACTCCCAACGACATGGATCAAGAATCAAAGCAGTCTTTGTACCAAAACCAGTCGAAGAAATAGAGATCTCATTCTGTGATGCTTCTGTTCTTATCGCAATATTGTTAAATGGTTCATCATTCGCTTTTCTTGCTGCAAAATCTCCTTCTCCTTTATGGACAGGTACTAACTTCTTCTCCCAATTGCCTTGATTTTCAATAACCGCAAATGGTGTCTCATCATTGAAATTATTAGGTACCCAGTCCCATTGATTTTCATATCCCAATGCTCTATTTTCACCGTGTGAACTTATCTCTGCTAGAGTTCCTTGCGCATGATTTATCGTAGCGGAGGCGGTTGCTTTCTCCCCTTCCAGTTTTGATTCATCGAAATATCCTTTGAGCTGCCCATTAGAAGCCCCTCCGACAATCTCAGTGAAGATATTCGCACTTTCTCCGTCTAGTCCATTGGAAGCAGATGGACCAACCGAGATACTATTACCACTTGCAGTGATGATATTTTGAGAAGACTTTGCAATTGATGTATCTGCCCATATAACAGGCGAGATTTTTTCAGCTGTAACAGAGTTTGAATAATAACCAACGGACCCACCATCAACGCTCGTGCTTGCGGAGGCAGATCCTTCTGTTCCAAAACCATCTGCTCTATATTTTGTTGCAGTTCCAGAGAAATAGATGCTGCCACCAGATGCAGAGTCAACATCTTGAGATGATGTTGCGCTATATGTGTCCTGTCCGCCCAGTGGCGACGTACCTTTCTTTGATTCTGCAAAGCTATGATACCCACTTAAGGTCGGGTTGTTCCAAAGATTAGTGCTCACCTGTCCGTCAATTATATTTCTTCCATTCTCCATATGCGCAGCCGTAGAGTCAGCAAAGACTTGACTGCCGGTTGCCGAACTAATTTCTTGGGTGAAGTCTACCTTGGAGTCGATTGCATTCACCGTGCTATAGTAACCGTCAACTGATCCCTTATCAGCCCATACTGACCCATGTACATCATTGCCTTCTTGGTCAGAGATATGTTGATATAGATTAACTGAATCGCCTGAAGCATATTTAGAACCTTGAGAAAATGAAATTTTTTCATTATCCAAGTATGCGTCATTGGAGTATCCACTCATAAATCCATTAGTGACTTTAGCAGTTGGACTCTTGCCTGCGTCCAGCCCATCGAATGAACTTCCTTGTTGACTACGACTCGCTTCTATATTTCCATTTGCAATGTCAAACGATTGTGATAATCCAAAAACTCCATTTTCTGCAGTTGATTTATCATGATATCTACTAAGGTCTCCGTTTGTAACATCAATGTATGATCTCTCCGTTCTCACTAAGGGGAATTCACGATAATCCTCTGCAGTCGTATAGCTACTTACTAGATTTCCTTTAGCAAAAGAAATATCTTGAGATGACGTGGTATATGTCTTACCCGATTCAATTCTTGCGTTTGCGTTTTGTGAGTAGCCATTAATGAAGCCATCCAAAATCCTTGAGTCTACACTCGACCAATCTGATGTAAGTCCACTATATGCAGAATGTATCATCGTGGACGCACCCCCATACATCGTGATATAATTGCCGGAAGCAGATTGAACATACTGCGATGAAGCTGAGCTGTCCCTCATTGTATTTAAGGAATTGGAATAGCCATTTAATGCACCATTTGTAACATAAACACCAGCATTAGAACTAGTACTAACACCTGCGAAATTTGGCCCATAGGCCCCTGACCAGGCGTAGACATCTCCGGATGCTTTTCCAATGGTTTGAGCCAGATTTACGTTTGATTCTGTTGAAGTTGCGGTTCCGGAGAACTCTTTAACGGAGTTCTCTTTGAATTCGCCTGAAACAGATATGCCGCTCACTGCAGAATCTCCTTCTGCATTAGAAGCATGTTGATTATACGATACGGACGCTGGCTCGAGAAAATTTCCTGATGAAATTCCTGATGCTGAGTTGGCACTCTGAGATGCTATAAAATTTGTCCCATCAAAATAAGCTTTGTTGGAATAACCCTCGAGAGACCCATGGTTTACATTTACACTTACCATACTTGTTGCATATTGATGACCTGGATACATCCAATCTTTTCCAGCAGATGCACTTGCGAAAATGTAATCGGCATCCTTTGCTGTTAGGGTTGTACGTTTCTCTTGAGAATAAATTGAATTCGGATAATACTTATAATCACAACTCTTGGCATTAGTTACCTGAGTATCTATGTTGACTTCGGAACCAGCAGGACCTGTGATTTTCTTACTATCATCCACATTGATATTGCCACCACTGGCCGTATAGGCTAAACTGCTTCCGGTGTATGAATTTGCAGCTCCATTGAGTACTACTGGGGAACTGGTTGGTGTATTAATTTTCGTTAAAGAGTTAACTTCGTTACCTAATATATTAACAAGTTGGCGATATAATATTAATTGCGCTTCTATATTCGCAAGTATTTGGTTATTAACGCTACCCGTCTCTATACTTTGACTCGAACTGATCATTCCAGATTTTATAGTCACGCCAAGATTTGCCGAGTCTCCTTTGTTAGACAAACTCATACCAGTATCTATCGAATCGCCGGTTAGCGATATGTCTTGTTTGGCTGATAGGTATTCTGGTGTAAGGAAGGCATTGCCGTGGAGGGTTCCGGCAGCACCTTGTGCTGATAATATTGCGCTTCCTTTATAGCCTCCGCTTCCTGAGTACGTTTGGGCTGCGTTGATATGTCCCGTGCCAGAGACCGATCTGGTATTCTCAATTTTTACCTGATCGAAGCTTGCCTCGCTCTCTTCGTTCACGGACACTCCTGTGTCAACATCGAAACTGCTCGATAAGTCTACGGATTCCCCATCATTCTCTGCGGAGAATCCAACCTCTATCGAATAAGCCTCAGGAACAAAAATCAAGCAAGCAAATAAACCCAGCAACCAAGATAACCGTGACAGATTATTCCCTCCAAGTGTCTAAATTATGACCTAAGCTTAAAGGTATCCCTAAATGTGGGTTGTAACATTTGTCTGCTAAAAGTGTATGACAATAATTCTGACTCGATCACCTGTCTCCTTGTATTGCATGGGAGAGTATAGTGTATTTAATTTTAATATTTGCAGATTATTTAATTTTAACTAATGAAAAAGTTATCGCGACCTAATTATTTGATAGATGCCCCATTGTCCCTAACCATCCTTGCAGGCAGTCTTCAAACTGACGAACTCCTTCAAGGTGAGGAAATCTTGCGATCATATAGTGGCTCAAGTGTGCATGTCATGAAATATCAAGATTACGACATCGATATCAATAGAGGGAGTGCTTTGGCACCTACAAACCCACCTGCAATATGGGGTGCATTCATATCTAAATTGATGGGACACGGGCATCATCTGAAACGGTGCTTATAATAATTGCTGCTATCGCTTCTTTTTCAGCACCCTGGCCACCCACCGCGACAGGCTCCAAGGCAGGCTGTTCTTCAGCCTTCGCCTTATCTCCTCCTCGCTATTTTTCCTGCATTTTGTCGTCTTCTTCATAAAATTCACCTATCCTTCATCCCATCCTGAAGCCATATACCTGGCGGACCTGCCTAACCTCCAGCAAAACTTTATATCTTAATTCAGTCTAAATATATGTGGTGTGTTAATATGATACCTCAATCCCGCAAATGTCTCTTCAGTCTGATCATCCTGCTATTCCTATTATCATTTTCATTACCTATCACGGCCGCTCTCTCACTGAGCGGCACCGCCTTTCAGGATGCCAATGGAGACGGCTTCTTCTCGCCGGGCGAGCAGACCCTGGCAAATATCACCATCGGCCTCTCCCTGGATGGAAATGCCACAAACTCCGCCTGCACAAACGAATCCGGAGGGTACTCTTTCGATAACCTCTCACCGGGCAGCTATGAACTGACGGTGCAGCCATCTTCGGGCAGCCTTCTGACTGCGCCAGGTTCTGGCAGCTATGTGGTGACTCTCTCCGATATGAGCGCCTCCGGCCTGGACTGGGGCTTTTTCGCGCCGCAGGCGAGCGCCGCTCCCGCGCCGCGCACTTATCCGATCATGCACCCCACCCAGCGGGAGGCAAGCCTCTGGGCCGGGCAGTACAATAGTTCCGCCAGAGCCTACCTCAGCCCCGAGATCGAAGGCAAAATGGCCTCAGAACCCGTGGCGGCCTTCAGTCTACTTGATCTGCTCAGGTACACCCCCTCGGAGCGCGACCAGGGCACCTGTGGCAACTGCTGGGCCTGGGCGGGAACAGGGGTGATGGAGCTGGATTACGCCCGCCAGAAGGGCGTCTCTGACCGCTTGTCCGTGCAGTACCTGGCCTCCAGCTACAACGGCGGTTGCGGCGAGAACGGGGCATGCTGCGGCGGCTGGCTCTCGGACCTGGCCGGCTTTTACCAGGACAAAAAAATAATGGTGCCCTGGTCCAACAGCAATGCCCACTACAGGGATGGCAAGAATGATTGCGGCGCATGCTCATCGGTGCCCGCTTCGTTCATATCAACCGAGCCGCATTACGACCTGTCGGCAGTCTCCGTCAATACTATCCCCACTCACAATCTGTCCCGAGAAGAGGCAATATCCAACATCAAGAACGTCCTGCTTCAAGGCAAAGGAATCTGGTTTGGCTACTTCCTGCCCGACAAGAGAGCCTGGGATGACTTCTTTTCCTTCTGGGGCTCCCAGCCGGAGAGCGCCGTCTGGCAGCCGGACGGAGCGGACGGCAGAACCTTTGATTACAGGAACGGGGGCGGGCATGCCGTCCTTTGCGTGGGCTACGACGAGAGCGATCCCAATAACCGTTACTGGATCATGCTCAATAGCTGGGGAAAGACCGCCGGGCGGCCATCTGGCCTCTTCCGCATGAGCATGGACATGAACTATAATTGCAGCTACGCGGATCTCGGAAATGCCTTCTTCTGGATGACCCTGGACATTAGCTACCCGGAAAAAGGAAACCAGGCTCCACAAGCTCCCTCCGAGCCCCAAGGATCGGCAAAAGGGGCTGCCCTTAGCTCGCTGAGCTTTGCCGCATCCGCCAACGATCCGGAAGGAGATCCGGTACGCTTTTCCTTCGATTGGGGTGACGGCACCTCATCTGAGACGGAACTTGCTCCATCCGGCGCAAGCGTCAGCTCATCTCATTCCTGGGAAAAGCCTGGCACCTACTATGTGCAGGCCACAGCTATTGACGAGCAGGGCGGCCAGTCCCCCAGCTCCGCCCGTCTGGCAGTAATGATCTACGAGAACAGTCCTCCCAATAGGCCGTCCCCACCAATGGGCGTCGCGGCCGGCTATGTGAACATGCCCTATTCATTCAAAGGATATGCCACAGACACTAACCAGGACCTTGTCGCCTACATCTTCGACTGGGGAGACGGCAGCACCTCGCAGAGCGAGATGGTGGATTCGGGAACTTCTGTGCAGATGTCGCATGGTTGGAGCCAGGCTGGGTCCTACCAGATCAAGATCATGGCGGTGGACGGCAATAATGCCAAATCTCAGTGGTCTGCCAGCAGAGCAGTGAAGATCCGTGGAGCAGTCGCGCGTTCCGGCAATCAGGCCGCTCCCAGGACAAGGACGGAAAGAGCAGGACAGGTCAAGGAGACCTGCCCCTGTTCTAGGAATTCGTGAGTTCTCTATTCTTTTTCTTTCTTCTTTTTTTATTTATTCATCTTTTCCAGAGAATCCTTTTTCATCAGGGTGCAGCGCACTCGCTCTTTTCCAGGCTGGCCACCATCGCCTCCGCCTTTTTAGCCACCTCGGATGGGTCAATCGGAGCGCGCGCCACGCCTGTCTCTATGGCGGCGCGAGCAACGGCTGATGCCACCGCCGGAACCACCCTTCGGTCCAGGGGCGAGGGAATGATGCTCTCTTCGGATACGCTCTCCACCAGTCCGGCAATAGCCCTGGAAGCCGCGACCTTCATGGCCTCATTGATATCCGCGGCCCTCACATCCAGAGCACCGCGAAAGATCCCAGGAAAGCCCAGGACATTGTTGACCTGATTGGGGAAATCGGACCTGCCTGTGGCCACCACACGGGCTCCCGCCTGCAAGGCCTGCTCAGGCATGATCTCCGGCACAGGATTGGCCATGGCAAAGACAATGGCATCAGGGGCCATGCTCCTCACCATGTCCGGCGTCACAATGCCTGCCACAGAGAGGCCCAGGAAGACGTCTGCGCTCCTCATCGCATCAGCTAGGCTGCCCGTGACGTTTCTAGGATTGGTCAGGCGGGCGATCTCCTGCTTGGCGGAATTGAGGTCGGGCCTGCCCTGGTGTATCACGCCCCGGCTATCGCAGAGTATGGCGTCCTTCACCCCGAAGCTGTAGAGGAACTTGGTGACCGCGATGCCTGCAGCTCCCGCGCCGCTCACCGCGACCTTCACCTGATCAAATCTCTTGCCCACGACTTTGAGGGCATTGATGAGAGCCGCCAGGGCGACCACGGCGGTGCCATGCTGATCATCGTGAAACACCGGTATACTGAGGAGCTTCTTGAGACGAGTTTCCACCTCAAAGCACCTGGGCGCGCTGATGTCCTCCAGGTTGATGCCGCCGAAGACCCCTTCTATTCTGGCCACCGTCTCTACGATGACCGAGGGGTCCTTGCTTCCTAACGCTATCGGAAATGCATCGATGCCCGCGAAGTTCTTGAACAGTATGGCCTTCCCCTCCATTACCGGTATGGAGGCCAGCGATCCTATATCGCCCAGGCCCAGAACGGCGGTGCCATCGGTCACCACGGCGACAATGTTTCCTTTTGAGGTGTACTGGTAAACGTCATCTGGATTCTTTTCAATCTCGCGACAGGGCTCAGCCACTCCGGGAGTATAAGCCAATGAGAGGTCACGCACCGTTGTGCAAGGCACCTTGCTGTGGATGGCAATCTTGCCCCTCGCATCTTTATGAAATGCTAAAGCATCATCTCTAAGAGACATAACAACTCCTGTTTTTAAGGTCCTGCCGCTAATAGGGAGGAGCAACAGATATAAAGCATGGGTCAGACGGAGATTAGCAAGGGCCGGGGTGGCAGAGCGGACAATTTCTGCGGGTGGCAAGCCCTCGGGAGTTCATACGCGGCAGGCTCGAGACCTGTTGTCCCTTCCTGGGACGCTTGGGTTCAAAATGTGATAAGCGCAATAGCTTGCACAGGAAAATCCCAACCCCGGCGCTAATAATTATAGAAAGCTTCATATCCAAACAGAAAAAGGCGATAAGGTTATGGCTAGATTTCCAGAAGCTGAAAAGCGAATACTGAATCTCAAGATATGCATGAACTGCAACGCACGAAATCCCGTAAGGGCGACCCGCTGCCGCAAGTGCGGCTACAAAGGGCTGAGGATGAAGTCCAAAGAGAATAAGACCGCTTGATGATGCTTGAGAGAGGCAAGGTAGAGCTGCTTCTAGCCAAAGCGGTAGCCGAGCGCGGAGCCGGACATCTGACTCTGATCGATCCGGATTCCCAGAGCCCGGCCCAAGCAGGGGCTATGGCCCTGGCAGCGGCCAAAGGCGGCACGGATGCCATCATGGTGGGCGGCTCAGTGGGTGCAGCGGGCGTTCTGCTTCACGAGACCGTGCGGGAGATCAAGGAGTTGACCGATCTCCCGGTGATTTTATTTCCAAGCAGCGTAGCTGGCCTGTGCGAAAATGCCGATGCTGTCTTCTTCATGAGCCTGCTCAACTCCCGCACTCCTGCTTATATAGTGGAAAACCAGGCCCTGGGTGCCCCACTGGTCTTCCGTTATGGCCTTGAGCCAATACCCATGGCATACATAATAATCGAGCCGGGGGGAACAGTGGGCTTTGTGGGCGATGCCAGGCTCATTCCGCGCAGAAAGCCTGAACTTGCCGCCGCTTATGCTCTGGCTGCCAAGTACATGGGCATGAGACTTGTTTACCTGGAAGCAGGTTCCGGCGCAGACTCTCCTGTGCCGGTCGGCATGGTCTCCCTGGTGAAAAAGCTCCTGGGTGATGTTCTGCTCATCGTCGGCGGAGGAATCCGCTCCGGGGAGGCAGCGGCGCAGCTAGTAGCCGCCGGAGCCGACCTGATAGTCACCGGAACCGGCGTGGAGAAGAGCCAGGATGTAGCCTCCTTTGTCTCAGATCTCACAAAATCCATTCGAAGGTAGTTATTTGTGCCTTCTTCTATCCAGACGTTTTTGGATCGGCATAATCTGGACGGCTTTCTTTTTGTAGGTGATAGCTTCAGTGATGCCGATATGTATTATCTCACCCATTTTTTGGCAGGAGACAGATTTGCCTTCCTGGCCCAGGAGGAGAGCACGCTGCTCGTCTCTTCCATGGAAAAAGGTCGGGCAGAAAAAGAATCCATCGCAGACCGAATTTTTAGCACTTCGCAATACCAGATCCGGGAAAAGCTGAAGACTTGCGAAAATTCCGAAGAGGCCTATGGCCGGGTGCTGGCGGATCTCCTGCGGGATCGCGGCATCAGGCATCTGGGAGTGCCTTTTCGCTTTCCTGCCGGCCTGTACCAGCATCTTGTCAGGGACTTCGCGGTCACTGTAATGGAGAGCCCCGCCACAAGCTCTAGAGTGGTAAAGACGCAGGAAGAGCTCCTCTCTATCGAGGGCGTGCAGAGGGCCTGCGAGAGGTCCATGCGCCAGGCGATTCGCCTGATCAGCAGCAGTACGGTCCAGGGAGAATTGCTCTATCGCGACGGCCAGCCTCTAACCTCGGAAAGAGTTCGAAGCAAAATTGAGCTGTCCCTGCTGGAGGATGGCTGCGAGAGCATCGATACCATTGTTGCCGGGGGCCTTCAGGCCGCGGATCCTCATGCGCGAGGGAGCGGACAGCTGGCCGCCAATTCTCCCATTGTTATTGACATCTTTCCTCGCAGCAAGAGCAGCCGCTATTTTGCCGATATGACGCGCACGGTTCTTAAGGGCGAGGCTGCAGCCGAGGTTCTGGAGATCTACGAGGCGGTATGCCAGGCGCAGGCCGAGGGCCTTCGGGCGCTCCGGGCCGGGGTCTCAGGCAGAGAGGTCCACTCCCGGGTATCTGATGTCTTCCGGGATCTGGGATTTCCTGAGACCGAGGGGCGGGGTTTTACCCATTCCACCGGTCATGGTGTGGGCCTGGATGTGCATGAGATGCCCAATCTCGGCGAGGCGGGTGATGTTCTGCCGGAAAACTGCGTTGTAACCGTGGAGCCAGGCCTTTACTATCCTGAGATCGGCGGGGTGCGCATGGAGGACATGGCAGTGGCAAAGAAGGGCGGCTGCCAAAACTTCACACAATTCGAGAAGAATCTCGTCGTTTAGGTGTTATCGATGGATACGGAAGTCTTAGAGAAATACAGAAGAGCAGGAGAGATCCTGGCAGAGGTGCTGGCCGAAGCCGGGCCGCGAGTAGAGCCGGGAGCATTGCTCCTGGATGTGGCCAATTTCGTAGAGGATTTAATTCGATCAAAGGGCGCAAAGCCCGCTTTTCCCTGCAACATATCCCTGGATAGAATGGCAGCTCATTACACCCCTTCGCCCCAGGATGCCTCACGTTTTGGCGAGAACATGGTCAAGCTGGATGTGGGTGTGCATGTGGACGGCTATATCGCGGACTCTGCCATCACCATAGACCTGAGCGGCCATGATAAGCTGGTCGAGGCCTCTTCCGTTGCTCTGCAGGCGGCGCTGGAGATAATCGGGCCGGGCACCAGCACCGCCCAGATCGGAGAGGTCATCGAGGAGGCCATAACCGCCTACGGCTTCAGGCCGGTCTACAATCTAACGGGCCACGGTTTGTCCAGATATCTGGCCCACGACGAGCCTGCCGTTCCGAACAAGGCCATGGAGAAGGGAACCATCCTGAAGGAGGGAGATGTCATCGCGATTGAGCCCTTTGCCACCAACGGTTCGGGCAGGATCAGTGAGGCCCAGATCAATGAGATCTACGGTCTTTCCACCATGCGGCCTGTGCGCCTTCCTGCAGCCAGAAAGCTTCTAAAAGAGATCTCTCTAGAATACAGGACTCTTCCCTTTGCCAGGCGCTGGCTCAAGGGCGAGAGGGCGGATTATGCGCTCATGCAGCTTTTGCGCAGCGGCAGCGTGCACAGATATCCCGTGCTCTGGGAGGTAGAAGGGGCCAGGGTCTCCCAGGCCGAGCATACGGTTGTGGTTCTTGAGAAGGGATGCGAGGTAATAACCAGACCTATCTAGTCTATCGCACCCAGATCCTCAGTTCCATCATCATCTTTGTAACTATCGTCGCCCAGCATTGCGGCTGATATGGCATCAATTCCGTCCATGAGCTCTGCCGTCATGCAGTAGGGTATCTCGCTGATCTCGGGAAGGCTCTCTCCACCTATCACCCTCGCACCCACCTGACTGAGAAGGTCAAAAGCGCCATCAAGGTTTTCCTCTTTCTCAGCGGCAACCGCTTTTGCCACCAGCTCTTCCAGGGGGGTCTCGCGATCAAAGTCCCCAATGATGAAGCGCTGGCTGGAGACGAATACTGCGGCGAGGGATGTCTTGAGCGATTCTAGCATCAAATCTGCATCTTCGCCCATGGATTCGGTGTTGGAAAAGACGATCGATCGGATGGCTGTGATCTCGGCCATAGCCTCTTCGGGCGTTATGATTGTGCGCTCGCACCGGGCTATTACCTTCAGGCAGGAGAGCACCACATCATCCATGATGTAGATGAAGACGGCACCCGAGTTCTTATCATCCTCCTCGGTGAGCTTGAAGTTGCTGTCTTTGACCTTGTTCATCCAGTTGAGCCATCGCTTTTCGGTGTAGAATTCTTCTTTCATTTTACAAATCATCCTCAGTTTAGCAGTTTTACCGGTATGTATCCACCAGGGACACCCTTTCGATGACCAGATCTTCGATCCGCTCCTCCCCGACGGCAGATAGCTCCTCGGAAGAGATATTAAAAGCCTCCATTAAGGACTTTGCACAGAAATGGCTGCCTTTTCCATCCGGATCTATGATCCCGGATAGCTCCCGGCCTTCGGGAAGTGGGGGGGAGCCAACGAGGACCAGTGCTATTCTCTCCGTGCGATCTGATACTCGCATGAAAAGGGCCTTCTCAATCTGCCTCTCTCCGGCGGCGTAGCGCATGATCTCCATTCCCGCATCTTTGGCGACATTTCTCTGCTCGGAAAAAGCTGCCAGCGCCTTATCTACGGCAAAGCGGATGTGCCGCTCGCTGGCAATTGCATTAGCATCAAAAGCCTGCACTATGCAGTTATGGCTGGATTGAAGATTCCTAATAGCTGAAATGAGCTGCCAACGGTCTCTTGTCGCGGGCCTTCCGAAGAGAAGAGAAATCTCATTCATCAATGCCGATCTGATGAGAAGGCTTAAAAGTTTGCGGTCTTGAGC
>Ga0209099_1000486_pt1 | contig 47361 bp, 36 predicted proteins | sample AD_JPNHW2_MetaG_FD_184430 | JGI IMG/M metagenome (GOLD analysis project Ga0209099, IMG submission 184430) | Active sludge microbial communities of municipal wastewater-treating anaerobic digesters from Japan - AD_JPNHW2_MetaG (SPAdes) (version 2) | ecosystem: Engineered > Bioreactor > Anaerobic...
TTTCATTGTATTCAGGGGCGCGGCTCCTTACAAAGGCATCATCAGGAAGGATTTTAACGCAGATACTAAAAAATGCAATTTTTGCGCGCAGCGCGAGGATCGGATTGTTCTCTTTTCTGACGGCGTTTCACAATCGGGAATCGGACGGATTGAAATGCCTTTCGGCTGGGATTCCGAAAATATTGAAAACTATATTTCGGGTATCCTTGAAAAAAATCCCGGAATATCGGCTGAAGAACTGGCACAAAAGATTATTGGCAGGGCTTACATGAACGATTCGATGCATGCCCAGGATGATATCAGTTGTATTGTGATCTATTTCCGGAAGCCCCGCAAGCTGTTGATTTGTAGCGGCCCTCCCTATAAGAAGGAAAAGGACAGATTATTTGCGGATACTATTGAGTGTTTTGACGGCAATAAGATTATATGCGGGGGAACGACGGCTCAGATCATTGGCCGGGAACTCGGTCTTGAAATTGAGACAGACCTCTTTTCAGGTGATAACCAACTGCCTCCTGTGTCGTATATGAAAGGGATCGATTTGGTCACCGAAGGAATTCTTACCATCGGGAAGGTTGCCGAATGTCTTGAAAGCGGTGAAATGCTGCCGGAAAAAAATCCGGCAGGAAAAATAATCAGGTATATCCTGGCCAATGATCATATCAGGTTCCTTGTCGGGACAAAAATCAATGAAGCGCATCAGGATCCTAATCTCCCTGTCGAACTTGAAATTCGCCGGAACGTAATCAAGAAAATAGCTCAGATCCTTAAAGAGAAGTACCTGAAAGAGGTTGAAATCCAGTTTATATAACACGAAAACGAAAAATGATCATGAGTGCTGAAAAGAAAGTAGTTGTAAAAATTTGTACCGGTACGCTGTGCCATGTGATGGGAGGCTCAGAGCTTCCGGAACTCGCCGGTCATCTTCCCGAAAGTATAAAACCAAAGGTGGAAATCAAAGGGATGACATGTGGCGGATTTTGCAAGGATGGCAACAGAAAACCGCCTTTTGTGACGATTAATGATGTCCTGATGGAACAGGCATCTATCGAAAAAATTGTAAGCAACCTGGAAAAAGCAATAAGTGATGACGCCGAATAATCTTGCTCTGTTAACAAGGCGGGAACTACTGGTTCATTTGTGCCGGATGCTTGATCAGGGAACGATACTGGATGAAATCGACAGGCTGCCGGTCCTGATGCGTCCCAGGCATAATCAGCCAATCCGGTGTTGCGTCCACAAGGACAGGGCAATACTGAAATATAAGCTGATGGCCCTGCTCGCTTTCAATGTTGACGATGAAACGGATGAACTCTGTCAGCTCCACGAATATGCCGCCACGGCCCTGAAACGAGAAAAATTAACCCCTGTAGCCATGACGGTCGTTGATGAGGCATGCAGCAGTTGTAACCAGGGGAGTTATGAGATTACAAACCTTTGCCGTGGATGTGATGCGCGTCCCTGCGAGGTGAATTGCCCCAAAAAGGCGGTTTCTTTTGCCGATGGTAAAGCCCGTATAAATCACGATAGCTGCATCAACTGCGGAAAATGCATGAAGGAATGCCCCTTTCATGCTATCGTTTATCAGCCTGTTCCCTGCGAAGAGTCGTGTCCCGTCGGCGCCATTGAAAAGGATGACACGGGGATAGAGCGAATAAATTTCGATAAGTGTATCTTTTGCGGTAAGTGCATCGCCGCCTGCCCGTATGGGGCCATCGTTGAGAAAACGCATCTCGTGGATGTTTTCAGGGCCTGGAAGAGCGGACGCAAGGTCGTGGCTCTTGTCGCTCCGGCCATTGCCGGCCAGTTCAGGCAGGATCTCGGCAAAATATACTCCAGCATTCTCAGCGCCGGATTTCATGATATCGTGGAAGTGGCCGAAGGTGCCGATTTAACCATTGCCAATGAATCGGCTGAGTGGAAAGAACGGATGGCTGCAGGCTGTCAGTTTATGACTACTTCCTGCTGCCCGGCATTTAAGGAACTGGTAAAGAAGCATATCCCTGAAATGAGTGATAAGGTTTCATCCACCCCTTCTCCGCTATGCTATGCCGCAGAAATAGCCAGGAAAAGGTTCCCTGATGCCGTTACGGTTTTTATCGGGCCCTGCATCGCCAAACGGGTTGAATCCTATTATCTCGGTTCGGTAGATTTCATGATGTCGTTTGAGGAACTGGGGGCATTGCTGGTTGCCAAAGGAATTGAGGTCGCCGACCTCGAATCGCATCCCCGCCCGGAAAGATCTTCGGCGCAGGCTTATCATTTCGCTTATTCAGGCGGCGTTGCCGGTTCCATCGTGGCGAGTGCCGGTTCATCGGTGAATGCAGAAGTGATCAATGGCATCGATAAAAAATCCATCACCCTGCTGAAGCAAATGGCAAAGGGCAAAACCGATAAAAATTTTGTTGAAGTGATGTGCTGTGAAGGCGGCTGCCTGGGAGGCGTCAATACGCTGATAAGAAGTCCCCAGGCGGTGGAAATCTTCAAAAAGAATCTGGAGGCCTAGAATTGTGTCATCGGCCTGATGGCCCGCCTGGGCATGTAGGTTGACCTTGCATTGCCCGAAGGGTATGGGCTGATCCCGGAAGTTATGGATCTGGCTAAAAACCAGGCTGCCGAAAGCGGCGGAAGTTTCAGGGCGCTGAATTCGATGGACGAAGCATTCCGGGATGCCGATATCATTTATCCGAAAAGCTGGGCTCCTTACCACGTGATGGGGTGCCGCACGGAATTGTTGCGGACAGGCGACCTGAAGGGGCTGAAAGAACTTGAAAAGGAATGCCTTTCCAACAACGCCCGCTTCAGGGAATGGGAATGCACCGGGAAGAAACTGAAACTCACCAGGGAGGGGAAAGCCCTTTACCTGCATTGCCTGCCTGCCGATATTTCCGGGATAAGTTGCAGGGAAGGGGAGTTGTCGGCCGCTGTTTTCGATCTTTACAAAACCCCTTTATACAAGCAGGCCGGTTTCAAGCCTTACGTCGTTGCCGCCATGATGCTGGCCAACCGGTTTGAAGATCCCGGAGAAATATTGAAACAATTGCTGGAGAACAATAGGAAGTGGATGCTTTGATCCGGCCTTTTCTCCCGTTCAAGAGTACAACACCCCATGAACACTCGTTTGCAGGCATGGCGAGCGCCTGCCCGGTGACGGCTTCCGTAAAAATCAGTTTCCCCTGAAAAGCAATGCTATTAAAACCGCGACCTGAAGGTGTTGATTTCCCATTTGTTCTTGCCTTCGTTCAGGGTGGCACAAAGAATTTTATTCCCGTCGGTCCTGATGTTCACGAGGCCGTAAACAATACTGTCCACAACCTTCAGCTTTTTCATGACTTTTGTCTTGTCCTTTGCATTCAACGCTCCTGAAGATGTTTGTTTGTAGGATACCCGGGTTGCCTCTTCGTCGGTAAGATTAATATCCAGATTGCCGTTCGGGGTTTCAAAATTCTCATAACTTACCTGGTAAGGATCTCCGAGTTTGTAACTTCTCGATATCTCGGTGATGTATATGAGAGGCGTTACTCGGATTCTATGATGCCATACCAGAAGAGTTCAAACCATAATATACTGAATCCCAACATGTTTACGAAGCAAAGCTGATTAGATTCACTAATACTGGGCAAGTTCCGAAAAACCAATTTCGCGAACCTGTTCAGCCGCAGTATAAAACGAAAAAAGGCTGTCCTGCAAAACAGAACAGCCTTTTTTACTCCTCACTTCCACAGGCTACCTGATTACCTGTATTTTGCGGGTTGCGGTACCGGCTTCAGTTATGATCTGAAGCATGTACATCCCTGGAATTAGATTTTCCACATTCACAGTGTGTTCCAGGCCGGCGGCTTTTTCCCGGAGGATATCCCTTCCTGAAAGATCTGTAATCCGGACTTCGGTCATAGGCTCGACAGACTGCACAAACAATCGGCTGCTCACCGGGTTGGGGTAAGCCGATACTACCGGCGTCGCCTGCAACGGAGACACCATGGTCGTTCCCGTTGAGTAAAACAGGGTAATATTGGGGTAATAATCTGATGAATAGCCGAACTCGGGCAGGCTCATGGGGTCGAAAGGCAGATCATCCCTTTCGGAAATGCGTGAACGGCTTGCCCCCGTGTCGATGGAACTGATAAAAACAGCGCCCAGTACCATTTCGCTATAACTTTTAACCGTTTGCACCACAAGATTTCCGCCATGGTAAGTATAAGGGTTGTCCAGCGGGATATAGATAGTGTTGAAACCCTTGGCGAAATTAATGGTCCCGTTGAAAACCGGGGTCAGGGTTGCGGGATCTGCCCAGTTATCGGCCAGGCTGGACAGACTGGTTTCACCCATAAGGATCTGTACAGGCACATCTTCCAGGTCGTTGTCGAACTGGCAGGTATACTGCAGTCCGGTGATCGGATACCCGCTGACACCCACTTCTTCAGGCATATACAGCGACTGGGTGAAGCTGTGAAGGTTGAAAAAGTTGCAGGGCAGAGAGTTCAGCGGGCAGGAACCATTTCCGATCTGGGTACTCTCGATGCCGGCCGGCTGCACGTATACAGGGAGGTCGACAGTGCGGTTATTATCCTGATTTTCATCCTGGGCAAACTCAATCTTTGCATAAATGTCCATGCTGCCGATGTTATCGGTGGAAGGAGTCCACCAGAGCAGATGGTACATTTTTTCACCAAAGGCAATAGGCTGGCCTGCTTCTGATGACAGTTGGGCGCCGTCAGCACTGTAAAGCTTCACGGTGTAATCCTGCTGTGCAAGCTTGCCTCCATTTATAACTTCTAAGAAGTATAGCTGTTGCTCTCCTGCTTCCGGGGTGGTATTTCCGGAAAAATTGCCTGTAAGCAGGTCGTTCTCCACCGGCGATTCTACAAAAAGGTCATCGATAGCCCAGAAATTTATTGCGTAATTGTTGCCATCGAAGCGGAAAGCGATTTGCAGCTTCTCTGCATTCTCAGGAGCGGTAAAATACCAGGAAAACTCGTCCTGTGGGATATTGAGCATCCCCACGGGTTTTTCCATCAGCACTTCCCAGGTAGCGCCTCCATCGTATGTGACATCCAGTCCGATGATTTCCCCGTAATCCATTTCGTAGTTGAAGAGATATTGTTTAAACCTGAGGCATAACTCATGATAACCATCAATATTAATTTCAGGAGAAATCAAGCGGCTGAGGCCGGAAGCAAAACTATAACCCAGGAACAGCTCGGGCGCTTCGCCGCCGGCCATGGCTGTTGCGGAAACCGACCAGGGAGCCTGTGCGCCATTGAGCGTCCAGCCCGGGGGCAGTTGCCCTGCCGGATTGTCAAAATGATTACTGTAGAGCACTTCCTGCCCCACGGCAACTCTGTTGAAAAAGAACATGCCTGTTATCAGCAGGGCAGTAAAAGAAGTAAACACGATTTTCATAAAGGTGCAATTAAGGGATAAATTCTGTGGCAAAGTAAATTGAAACATCATCAAAACTCAATTGGTATTACATGCTATTTTATCATTAATCTTCTATCGGTGCCAGCACTTATTTATCTTCCGTGGCAATGCCTATTTTATTCATTATCAGAAATCACATGGCTTAGCTGAGCGGGAAAGCCTTAGCTTTGCAATACTGTTCAGATCACAATATTCAGATGGGTATTATTGCAAAATCAGGAACGCCGACTCATCCTGCCACAAGACCAGTTTTGTACATTTATCTGATGTCCATTGTGTTGCTTTTGTCCTGCTGCAATGGAAATGATAAAATTGTAACCGGTCCGTCAGATCCGGTTGCGGGCGACAGCATGATTGAAGAAATCCATCAGATTATTTACGAGAATCCATCGCAGGCCCGGACCCTGGCGCAACAACTCCTCAAGGATCGTTATAAAGATAATCCGGCAGCAAAACTAAGGTTGTTGAAGTACATAGGTTCGTCCTACACACTTGAAACAAGGTACCCGGAAGCTATCAACTACTACAACCAGGCGCTGACTATTGCCAAAGAGATCAAACTTTACCTTGAGATTGCCCATATCAACAACAACCTGGGCATGATCTACAATGAGACCGGCAACTATAAAACCGCCTACCTTTATTTGTCGGAGGCGCTGAACAATTACAACCTGGCCGGAGTCCCTGAAAAGATGGCGGGGACATACAACAATATCGGATTGATATATCTGAACCTGAAAAATTATAACAAAGCGCTGGCTTACTTCAATAAAGCACTTGACTCAACAGGAAAGCAAAAGGACTCTATTCTGATTATATCGGTGCTGAACAACATCGCACTCTGCCATATCACCGGTACCAATCCATCCCTTGCCCTTGATTACCTCAGCAGGGCTATTGAGCTTTCACAGAGAATCAACAACAAATACGGTTTGTGCATTTCATATCAGTTGCAGGGCAATTATTACCTGGCACACGAACAACCTGAACGGGCTTTGGAAGCTTTTAAGCTGAGCACCGACATCGCCCGCGAAACCAAACTGTCCTACCAACTGGCAGTGGCAAGGCTGGGCACAGCCGGAGCGCTGAACAGACTGAACCAAACAGCAAAGGCGCTTACCATCGCTGCCGAAGTATTACAGATGGCGGGCGATCAAAACAGTCTGGTGCTGAAAAGTGACGCCCATGAAGTGTTGTCAGACATTTATGAAAAAACAGGTGACTACAAAAGCAGTCTGTTTCACTACCGCGAACACATAAAGGCCCAGCAGGAAGTGATCAATCAGGCGGTGGTGCACCAGGTTTACGATGTGGAGCTTGATTATCTCAGCCAGAGGAATAAAATGCAGCTATTGGAGCTGGAAAAGAAAGAACTGGCTATCAGCAAGAAGAACAACCTGCTGTTTTTTATTTCTCTGACATTCATCCTGTTGCTGATCGGGCTCTACCTGCTCTACCTCAATCACCGGCACCGGCAAAATGTAAAACTTCAGAAGACGGTGATCGAACTTTCGGAGAAAAAAGCCAATGCCGTGCTGGAAGCAGAAATCCAGGAGCGCAAACGCATCGGCAGCGAGTTGCACGACAGCCTGGGACATCTGCTTAGTCTGGCCGGACTGAATGCCAGTGTGCTTCACAACCGGAAGGAACTAACTGAAGAAAAAAGAAAGTTATTGCTTGAATCGCTGATGAAGAGCATTGACGATGCTTTTAACGAAGTCAGGACAATTTCGCACAACCTGGCGCCCTCCCTGCTTTCGGAACGCGGCTTGAAAGGCGCATTGAAAAACATTTCCGACAGGGTAAATCAAAGCACACGCCTGAGTATGAGTTTCGACACGTTCGGACTAAGCGACAAACTGGACAACCTGATCGAAAACACACTCTTCCGAACCATACAGGAAATTGTAAACAACACCATCAAGCATGCCGAGGCCGGTAGTTTATTTATACAGATTACTCAGGGCGACCATGAAATCTCGCTGATTGCAGAGGACGACGGGAAAGGATTCAATTTTGAGGAGATCAAACAACACTCCAGCTACGGACTTGCGCATATGAAATCGAGGATAGAGAACCTGCATGGAACCATGTTTATTGATTCTAATCCCGGCAGGGGAACCATCATCAGCATTTTAATTCCATTACAATAAACAGCTTATGTCAGAAAATCCCATCAGAGTCCTGATTGTTGACGATCATCAGTTGATGATAGAAGGACTGAAATCGTTACTCGAAGGCGAAGAAGACATCGCTTTTGTGGCCGGAGCCAATTCCATGGCAGAAACCCTGGCCTTTCTTGAGAAAAACGTCATCGATGTTATTCTGATGGATATCAATATGCCGGATGGCTCGGGCATTGAGGCCACCGAAAAAGTCAGGGCTTTGTACCCATCTGTGAAGATCATTGCACTCACGATGCATGACGATATTTCCATCATTTCAAAAATGATCAAGGCCGGGGCATCGGGATATGTTCTGAAATGCACCAATATGAACGAAGTAACCGAGGCCCTGCGGATTGTGCATAAGAACGGCAAATATCTGAGCATCAACACCCAGAATATTATTATGGAAAACCTTGGGAGCACTCCGGAACAAACAGTTAATAAAGGTGATACCCGTCCAACGCTTTCCTCCCGCGAAATCGAGGTGCTGAACCTGGTAGCCAGGGAATACAGCAATGAACAGATCGCGGAAAAGCTGTTTATCAGCGAACGGACGGTGGAGGCGCACCGCCGGAACATCTTTATTAAAACAAAAACCAAATCCATTGTCGGGCTTATGAAATACGCCATCCGCAATGGATTGATTGAACCGGAAAACGAAATCAGATAGCCTCCTGAAGCCGGATCAACCTGAAGCCTGACGGTTCGGAGGGAGATGTTGGTTCGCAGCAACTTTCATTTAGATACAGGGTTGCCGGTGGAATAAGATGTCAGTTTTCGTTAATCAAATAGGATCATCCTGATTCACTGTCATTGATAAATATTTATCTTTGCAAACCGACCGTCGGTATGTTAAAAATCAACTAACATTATGGCCGAAAATCTGCCAAAAGAAGAACGGGTGCAGCAAATTGTGGAGGCTGCCGTAGCCGAGTTCCTTGAAAAAGGATACGCCGGAGCTTCTATGGAAGCGATCGCCACAAGGGCGGGAATTAGCAAAGGCGGGCTGTACCACCATTTCCGCAACAAGGACGAGGTGCTTGTGTTTGCCAACCAGGTTTTCATGGAGCCGGTAGAGGCGCTGATGCAGGAACTGGTTCAGAGTACGTCGGTGGCGAAAGGCCTGGAACTTTTCATCCTTCACTACATCAATCACTGGATCACGCACCGTAAAGAGCTGGAGTTTTACTTCCTGGTAATGGACAAGGCATTCCGCAATCCCAACCTGCTGGCGGCCTTCGGCGATTATGCGGCGCAGATGCTGACATTCATGGAATCTGTTTACCAGGCGGGAATAAACTCCGGCGAGTTCGGGAATATCGATCCGCATAAAATGGCCATCACCTTCCTGTCGGCTATCGACGGATCGCTGGCCTACATCATGCTCAACGAAGCGTTTGAACCGGTGTCGGTGATCGAGGCCTTGCAGGAAACGCTGGTGATCAAGCATAAAAGTAATTGATTAACAGGGATGTATATTTCGCTTGTAATCCTTCAATCAATATTTAGCATTCCTATGGTTTTGAATCTCAGATTTCTATTGACAAATGAAGAATACCGATAAAACAAAATACCCTGAAAAGAAACATGATCCAACGATATGATAATCTCCTGATGATTTACTATTCCGGGACGGGAAACTCGAAACGGGTATCGGAATGGATTGCCGAAACGGCGGCTGAAAAGGGTATGAAAACCTGTGTGGCATCCTTCAGGGACTTTGACAAAGAGATGATCTCCGGATTCACCGGCAGGACCTTGATCGGTTTCTTCTCGGCCACGCACGGTTTCAACATGCCACACTCCATGCTGAAGTTCCTGTTCCGTTTCCGTGAACTGAGAGGTTCCGATATATTCATCGGCAACACCCGGGCCGGCATGAAACTCTCGAAGTTTTTCATGCCCGGATTGAGCGGCCTTGCCCTTTATTTCCCGGCGCTCGTCATGCTTCTGAAAGGGTATCAGATCAGGTCGATGTACCCCGTGGACCTGCCCTCCAACTGGATCAGCCTGCATCCCGGACTGAGACCGAAAGTGATCGATTCCATGTTTGTCCATTACCGGGAGCTGACGAGGCGTTACGCCGAAAAGGTGCTTTCGGGCAGGCGCGTCTTCCTGAAAGCCTTCATCCTGTTGCCGCTCGATATTCTCGTAGCGCCGCTGGCAGTCGGCTATTACATCGTGGGGCGGTTTATCATTGCCAAAACCTTTATCACCAACGAAAAGTGCGATAACTGCGGATTGTGTATGAAGCAGTGCACTACCGGCTCCATTGTCCTTTCCAACGGACGGCCGTTCTGGAAGTTAAGTTGCGAAAGCTGCATGAAGTGTATGAACTACTGCCCGAAACGGGCCATCGAAACGGCGCATTCCTTCTTCTTTATTCTCTTGTTCGCACTGATACTGTTTATAAATCCTTTCCTTTCGGAAAAAGTGGTTGCGTTTGTGAACCGCCATCTGAGCGGCTCAGGCGTTGCTTACGAAGTACTGGATTTCATCGTGGAATGGGGTGTAGCCATCATGCTCTACGTAATGGGTTACCGGCTGATGCACTGGCTGTCGCAATACAGGTTTTTCAACCGGCTTATTACAGTTACGTCCCTGACTCACTGGAGATTCTGGCGAAGATACCGGGCGCCGGGAAAAATCCTGAAGCCTGGTCTTGTGAAATGAAGTCTTTATATTCTTAACAAATCGGGCGTGTTCATCTCATTGTAGCCGTCTGATATTATTTTCCTTGTTCAACCAGCGCTTCTTCAGAAGACAACATTTGGTGTAGTATGTTTGTTTATCTTCCATTACTTTCGCAATCTCAATAAATGAAATTTGAATTTTTCGGGCATGCCCATAACCAGGGAATTGAAATCTATGAACCAAACTGAAGATCTTTTTTCATCGGAGCCCGTATCGAAGCAAAAACTGATCAGCCTGTTGTCTGTCACTGGTTTGCGACAAGCTGAGTTGTTTGAACATGCAGCGCGAGTCAGGAGTAAATCGGTGGGAGATATCGTCTATTTCAGAGGACTGATTGAATTTTCAAATAAATGCCATAAGAACTGCTACTATTGTGGGATCAGGGCCGGGAATACCCGGGTCGTGCGGTATGATCTCACTGATCAGGAAATACTGGATGCCGCGAAATTTGCATTGGATAACAAGTACGGATCCATTGTGCTTCAATCCGGCGAGAGGGAAGACAACCGTTTTACCCGGCGGATTGACCGGCTGGTACAGCAGATTGTTCGCGATACCAGCGGACGGCTTAGAATAACGCTTTCCTGTGGAGAACAGAAACCTGACGTTTACCGTAGGTGGTTCGAGAGCGGCGCAAAAAGGTACCTGATGCGAATAGAGACATCCAATCCGGTTCTCTATTCGAAATTGCATCCCGATGACGGTCTCCATTCCTATAAACGTCGCATGGAGTGCCTGCAGGCGATAAAGGACATTGGCTACCAGTCGGGCACAGGTGTGATGATCGGTTTGCCGTATCAAACCCTGGATGATCTGGCCGGCGACTTACTTTTCATGAAGGAATATGATGTCGATATGGTAGGAATGGGTCCCTATATCGAGCATGCTGAAACTCCCCTGTATCATCTAAAGGATTCGCTATTACCCCTCCGGGAACGTTTCGATCTGACTCTGAAAATGATATCTGTCTTGCGTTTACTCATGAATAATGTGAACATAGCCGCGACAACAGCTTTGCAATCCATTGACAAAATGGGACGTGAGAAGGCGTTAAAAGCCGGGGCAAATGTACTGATGCCCAACATCACACCCGGAAAATTCAGGGATTCCTATAAGCTCTACGATAATAAACCCTGCCTGGATGAGAATCCCGAGGATTGCCAATCATGCCTGGAATGGCGTGTTGCCCTTACAGGAAATACCATAGCCTATGATCAATGGGGTGATTCACGGCATTTCCTGGACAGGAACCCGAAGGAAGAGGCTCCTTCAGCTTAAATACGGGCAAGCATCGACAGGCTGGTATCTTTCAAACGGTTAAAAATATAGCTTTTGATATCGCTGAAAGTATGGCGTATTTCACAGGTTTCTTCATCTTTGCAATGTTCGCAAGGCCTGTAGTATTTTTCGGATGTACAGGCCAAAAACGCAATACTTCCTTCAAAAAGCCTGATTATTTCCAGCAGGCTGATCTCATTGGGATTTTTAATAAGATAGTATCCTCCGTTTTTACCCAGTTTGCTTCCCAGATAGCCGTTCTTCTTAAGGTCAAGCAGGATTGATTCAAGAAATCGCTTGGGAATGAGTTCACTTTTTGCTATTTCATTAATCATCAGGGGCCCTTTGCCGTATTCTCTTGCCAATCGTGCAAGAGCTAGCATGGAATAGCGAGTTTTTTGCGTCAGCATATCTACCCAATTTTACTTATTAGATTTAGCCTTTCCATATCCAGAATTTCCAATTGACGGCCTGTGATTTGAATAACACCCTCATTCTGCCATTTCGACAAGGTCATGATCAGGTTTTCGGCCGAACATCCGGCAAACTCGGCAAGCTCCTTCCGGGTAAAGGAAAGATTGAATTCGTTCCTGTGATATACTTCGTTGACCAAAAACAGGATGATATCGGCAATCCGGCCTTCCTTTTGCTTGGATGCAAGGCTGATAAAATTCATGATGGAACTCTTGAACATCTGGCATGCAATCTGAAACAAAGCAATGGAAAATCTTGCATTCTTCGACATTACACTAAGCAGGACATTGGAATTTATGAGCACTGCTTCGCATTCCTCCACCGCTATGATCGAAAACAGGTTATTGTCCTTGTAAAAGAGGTTTGCCCCACCTAGGATCCTGGGAGCTGAAACCACGGTCAGGATGATGTTCTTTCCTGATTCATCCTCAAAATTGAATTTAACGAGTCCTTTCTCCAGGAAGACGATGTGAGAAGGAATATTACCCTGCTTGAGGATAGTCTCCCCTTTTTTGAAGCGAAGTTTGATGCAGGCAGTATCTATTCTATCAAAATCCTGCGGGGATATGAATTGAGAGGATATCTTCTTCAACCAGCTGTTTAGTGTAACGGTCTCCGTCTGGTTTGATACATATTGCCCTTTCATGGATAATTGTATACTTGGCGATTAAATATTATATAGAATTCTATTAAAACACCGATACAAATGTACAGTAAATCAATCGACATTATAGATAATATTGTAACAAAATTAATTGAAGCTAAGATATATGGAAATCAACACAGTAAAAGTGATAGGCGGGCGGGGCAAAGATGGTCAACCGGAGAAAGTTTCCGATTTTGAACTGAAAATGGGCGATATCGTCAGCATTGTCGGTCCGACCGGCTGCGGAAAAACAACCCTCATCAACGACATCGAGCTCTTTGCCAATAACAACACTCCATCTGAGAGGCAAGTCCTGATCAATGGAGAACCCATTCCGGAGGAATTCTCCTTCGATCCTTCCAAACACCCGATAGCGCTGATTTCTCAGCACACAAACTTTTTGTCGGACCTGCCGGTAGGGGAATTTCTGAAGATTCACGCTACGATAAGGGGAGCGAACGAAACCGACCAAATGATTTCCGAAACCCTTGCCTTTGCCAATCAGCTTACGGGCGAGGCTATTATCCGGGAAACGGCCATGACGGAGCTTTCGGGAGGGCAGACACGGTCGCTCCTGATTGCAGACGCAGTGATCATCGGCAATTCTCCGATCATCCTCCTGGATGAGATTGAGAATGCCGGTATCCATCGTACCAAGGCGCTGAAGTTGTTGAAGAGATACCGCAAAATCTTCGTTTTTGTCACGCATGATCCCCGCATCGCGCTCCTATCCGATTTCAGGATCATCATGGAACACGGTGCTATGCAACAGATCATTGTTACTGACACTGAAGAGAAAGTGGCGGCAATCGGACTGAAGAAAATCGATGATGTGATGCTCGAATTCCGGAAACTTATCCGGTCGGGAGAGAAGATCAACGCCGAAGTGTTCGGAGAACAGATCAGCGAACTGGCAGCAAATTATCAGATTTACCTTAACAGAAACAGCTTATGAGACTAATTATCATTGCAGGTCCGCCTACAAGCGGAAAGACTACGGTTATCAAACAGGTGATCCGGAGGATACTGAAAAAAGGGCTCAAACCGGCCTACCTTAAGATAGATGTGATGTTTGCCGATGAAGATGAGCAAATAAAGAAAGAATTTTCAATCCCGGCTAAAAAGATTTATTCCGGCGAACTCTGCCCCGATCACTGCAACGTGGTGGTCCTTGATGAAGTAGTGGAATGGGCCGAAAAGGAACAAGCCGATGTGCTCTTCGTCGAAACAGCAGGGTTGTGCCTGAGATGCTCTCCCTATGTTGAGAACTGCCTGGGTATCGTCGTTCTGGAAGCAACCAGCGGAATGAATCTCCCAAGGAAGATTGGTCCCATGCTCACTCTGGCCGATATCTGTGTTGTGACCAAGATAGACCTTGTTTCACAGGCTGAACGGGAAGTATTCCGGTCCAGGATTTTGGATGCCACTAAAGGCACGGCAGTGGTTGAGAGTAATGCCCTTTACGGCATCGGAATAGATCCCATTGTCCGCGATATCCTGAAAACCGATCCCGTTGAAATGCCCATGTTCCTGCGCGGCAATCCTCCTGTCGGGACATGCACTATCTGTGTCGGCAAAAAGGAAATCGGTTCAAAAAACCATTTCGGAGTGTTGCGGACGATGGAAAACGAATTATTCTATGTCGGAGAATAGTACCGCTGCGGGAAGGATAATGTCATTCGTGCAGTTTTGATCCGATACGGAAAACCATTCCGGTGAAACCGCATAAAACACTGAGACAGAGAAGGACTCAATGATACTGGCCTTTGTTTTCCAGCTAATCTTCAGACTAATTGGGGCATCGATTCCAGATACGATTAAAGGGGAATCACACCGTATGGCTACCACTTTTACGAAACGCCCAACTTCTGTGAATATGACTTATCTGAAGCACATGGGTTTTGCTATTTGGCTTTCCCTGAATTCCTTTACCTGTTGCATAGTTTCCCTGGTTCACTCCTTCTTTCTCTTTCTCTTTGAGACATACACCAGAAGGCAGATTGCAAATATGAACCAGCATTAACTTCCTATATCAAAGAGTAAAAAACGACAAAATGAAAAGCGTATATCTTGACAATGCCGCCACAACACCTCTTGACGAGCAGGTTCTTCAATTGATGGATGAGGTTTACAGAAAAAATTTCGGAAATGCATCAAGCAACCATCGGTACGGAACAGAAGCAAAATATTCGCTTAATCGCTATCGCTCCCGGTTAGCCGAAATGATACAAGCGAAACCTGAAGAAATAATATTCACCTCCGGAGGAACAGAATCGAATAATCTGGCATTGAAAGGAGTAGCCTTCGCCAACAGGCACCGTGGGAATCACATCATCGTTTCGGCAATTGAACACGACTGCATCCTGAATACCTGCAAATGGCTCGGGAATCAGGGATTTATCATCTCTTACATCCCGGTCGGTTCCGATGGAATTGTAGATACCGGAATACTTGAAAGGATGATCAACCCGAAAACCATCCTCGTATCAGTGATGCATGCCAATAATGAAATTGGTACTATCCAGCCGGTGGAAGAAATCGGGCGTATCTGCTGCGAAAAAAATGTCCTTTTTCACTCCGACGCATGTCAGTCGTTTGGAAAGATACCGGTGAACGTGGAAGGTATGCAGGTTTCATTGCTATCTCTCAATGCGCATAAGATATACGGGCCTAAAGGAGTGGGCTGCCTGTATGTAAGGAAAAACACTCCAATTACTCCTCTTTTACACGGTGGGGGACAGGAATTCGGTATCCGGTCGACAACCGAAAACCTTCCTGGAATTGCCGGATTTGTGAAGGCCGCTGAATTATGCCAAGAAGAAATGGAAAATGAACCGAAACGGCTCGCGACATTGAGAGATCAAATGATTGATGAGTTGCAGGAAGAAATTGAGGGTTTCTATGTCAATGGCAGCCTTACCCACAGGCTTCCGCAGAATCTGAATTTCGGCATCAGCGGTCTTGAAGGGGAAACCATGCGACTTTTGTTGCTGCTCGATGAGGCCGGCATAGCCGTTTCAGCAGGATCAGCCTGTTCTAACAACGATTCGTCAAAAAGCGCTTCCCATGTCCTGCAGGCCATCGGGAAAAACCAGTTTGAGGCCAGAGGAGCCGTGAGGGTTAGCCTCGGACGTTTCAACCAGGAGGATGATATCAGATGGTTCCTGGATTCGCTCAGGCAATGTATCCGACATCTTAATCCAATCTTTTCGTAACCAGTCATGGCTGAAATCACTCTACCTCACCGCTACCACAGGCATCTTCTGGTTCCTGAAATCGGTTACCGGGGAATCAGGGCGATCATGAGCTCATCAGTCATTGTGATCGGCGCCGGAGGCCTGGGCTGTCCTGCACTTCAATATCTGGCCGCAGCCGGTGTAGGAAGGATCGGTATCGTAGATTATGATATCGTTTCGGAATCCAATCTTCAAAGGCAGATACTATATACTCCCGCCGACCTCGGATACCTCAAGGCAGATAGGGCTGCCGCAAGGCTGAAAGAGTTAAATCCGCTCGTTGATATTTATACCTATCCTGTTAAACTTAACAGTAACAATGCACTGGAGATTCTTAGGGACTATGATGTCATTCTCGATGGATCGGATAATTTTCCGGCTCGGTTCCTGGTGAATGATGCCTGCGTAATCCTGGACAAGCCTTTTGTTTTCGGGGCACTATATCAGTTTAAAAGCCAGGTTTCAGTTTTCAATTATCAGGGAGGGCCAACATACCGTTGCCTGGTCCCGGAATACCCTGACAGCTCAGAATCATTGAATTGTGATGACGTCGGAGTGCTTGGAACGGTTGCAGGGATGACCGGTTGCATCATGGCCGGGGAGGTCATCAAGATCATCATACAGGAAGGGAATGTCCTGAGCGGTAAACTGATGCAGATGGATTGCCTGACACTCCAGGTGGATATCTTAACAATCAAAAACAATTCTGAACTGCCCAAAATACAGGAACTGCTGGATTATGAGGAGCTCTGCAATGCGAAGTTTGATCAATGGCCGGTCAGATCCATTACACCTGCGACGTTGCGACTATTGATGAATGAAAATTTCAGCGGACAAATCGTGGATATCCGGGAGCCTGAAGATTTTTCCCGGTTTTCGATACCCGGAAGCATCAATCGCTCCGCATCTGAAATTGAAACCAATCCGGATCTGATATCGGGTCATCATCCGGTCATATTCGTTTGTAAGCATGGAATCAAGAGTGAGAATACCATTCGAATACTGATCCGAAAATTTGGTTTCAGCAATTTGCTGAACCTGGAGGGCGGTATTTGCGGCTGGCTTCATTAAAAAGAAAATTAATCAACCCTATATGGAAACAAATCAGTTAGAAAGTAAAACGCTCGCATTATTACCCAAATTGGACTGTGGAGCATGTGGATACAAATCCTGCAACGACTTCGGCAGAGCCGTCGATAAAGGCGCTGAGGCACTGTCGAAGTGCATTCATGTCACCTTTCAATCGGAAATGGCTAAATCAGCTACCGGATGTCATTCCTGTGCAGCCGACCAGGTTGGCATTGGTGAGAAAAACGGATGGAAAGACAGCCTGAACCGGGATTATGATTTTATCCTTGATATTTTCCCGGATGAACCGGGGCCGAAAGAGACCATTCTTCCATACAATCCTGCATTGGTAAAAGAGCTGGGAGTAAAGAAGGGTGATATCATGATCGGGCGTCCTATGGGTATGTCGTGCGGATGCCCCATAACGCATTGCGGCGTTGTTACCGGTGTGGATGCCCGAAACGGCGTAATATTCTGGTGTGTCACCGGTCCTTTACGGCCCAGGACCGAAGGATTTATCGATATCGGATATTATGTTTCCCAAAGTTATGAAGGCATCATCAGAGAGTGGAAATCAGATATCCGTTTGGGAACCCGTTACTGGTTCTTACCCCGCCGATGCATGCTTCAATGGAGGCACAGCGGCTTGGTGAATGCCATAACCAAACTGAAGGACGGAAGTTATAAGGTTAGGATTGAAGGATTGTTGATTGGTTAATGAGCTGCGATAATCTGAACTCAACCATCTACAAACAATGGTTGATTCAGGAAGACAGGGATTCGGGAGTTTATTTTTAAATCCCGGTTCCTGTCTTTGGTAATCATACATTTTGAAGTCCGGCAAGAGGATTTTGTCTGAAAGTATGGAGCCGTTCAGTTCCTGATATATAGGATAAGACAGCCGACTCTTTTAGCATGTTTTACTTTGCCTGCTGACAGGGAATCATAGACCTGCTTTGAACCGGAGTATCGGATGTGGCTCCTTAAAGGCCGAATTATTCTAAAGCAATTAAACCTCTGCAAATCAAAAGTGCTCTTATAATTTTAAAGTCAGAAATCGGAATTCTGCCCGTCTTATCATTATTTTCCAGGATATGCCTTTAAATCAAGCCAAAATCCTGTAATTTCCATGATCGGCAGAACACGCAGAATCATGATGAAGTGATTTATCTATGTTAGCAAAAATAAATACAAATAATTAAATTTCAAACTCTTAGATCAGGATTGCAGTATCTGGAGTCCGAAATAAACACTTTTTCAGCCAGCCCTTTCACTTTTATCCCTTCGTAAATATTCGAATCGCAACGCTGGTACTGCTCTTTGGCCGAAATCATCCATTCCTTATCAGGATTCCAGATGACCAGGTCGGCATCAAATCCTGCTGCGATCTTTCCTTTGGTATCGCCCCAGCCGAAAATCGCCGCAGCACGATGAGAAGTAAGGCTCACAAACTGATTTAGCGAAATTTTCTTTTCCAGGACGCCGAAAGTAAACAACAGGCTTAGACGGAATTCAATACCGCCGGCGCCGCCGGGGATCTTCGTAAAATCGTTGATGCCCCTGTCTTTTTGTCCGTGCAGGTTGAAGGGACAATGGTCGGTGGATACGGTGTCGAAGGCGCCCCGCGACAGTTCATCCCACAATTTTAGCCTTTCCGGTTCAGGGCGCAGGGGAGGGGAAATCACGTAAGGAAGAACCTGCCGGTCGGGCAGGGATGCATCATAGACGCTGTTATTGAGTATCAGGTATTGGATACAGGTTTCGCCGAAGACCTTCAGCCCTTTTTCCTTTGCTTCGCGTATGGCCCCGGCGCCTTCGCCTGTGGATACATGTACGATGTACACCGGGCATCCCGTTTTTTCCGACAGATCAATTACCTTCCTGATGGCGTTCACTTCGGCAGCAACCGGCCGCGACAGGGCATGAAAAGCCGCCCGGGTTTTGCCTGAGGCGATATATTGTTTTTGGAGGCGGCTTATCATCTCGCCGTCTTCGCAATGCACCAGCACGGTTCCGCCCTCGGGACCTGCCACCCGCATCAGTTGTTCCAATTCATTCATGCTGATGCCGATGGTATCACGATAAGCCAGATAGGTTTTAAAAGAAGTAATGCCTTCGTAACGGATGCAACGGCGTACTTCCTCCGAAACGCGTTTGTTCCATTCGCTGATGCCCATGTGGAGCTTCCAGCCGCACAGGGATTCCCTGGCTTCGGTTCGCCGCAATTCAAGCGCTTCCGGCAGGGATTGCCCCCGTTCCGGGGTGACGAAGTCGATGACCGACGTGGTCCCGCCGGCCAGCGCCGCTTTGCTCCCGGTCACAAAATCATCAGAGGAACAACCGGCAGGAGTAGGCAAGGCAAAATGAACATGCGGGTCGATGCCGCCGGGGATAAGATATCTTCCTTCGGCTTCTATGACTTTAAAATCCGGGAAATCAGCGGGATTCATCCTGCCAACGGCTTCGATTTTTCCGCCGGATATAGCCACATCAGCCTGCATCGATTCATCGGCATTGACGACCGTCCCGTTGATGATTAAATATTTATCGGTCTTCGGCATGAATAAATGACTTTTGAAGTTTGGTTGAATTGTGGTTTTCTGATAATTATACCCCGTTTTCCCGGAAGGCGCTGTCTCTCATAAGATGCTTCCCGGATTCCTCAGCTTTCCATCCTTTTCCAGAGCCTTCCCGCCTGACATCGGGCTTCTTTCATGATCTCCGTTTCATCTACGGTGACGATTTTCCTGTTCTCAACGATGACTTTTCCCTGCGAAATAACGTGTTCAACATGCCGTGATTCAATCCCGAAGAGGAAATGCCCGAAGAAATTATCGCTGCCGAAAGGGGTCGGCGGATCGTAATCCAGCACCACGAGGTTGTTATCCCCATCGCCGTCAAAATGGTTTTCATCCAGGTAACGATGAACATTCCGAAAACGCCGGCAGGTTTCTTCGAAACCGGGGGCGTCGGAATTCTTTCCGGCAAGGAAGGCTGATTTTGCACTTTGAAGCATATCGCTGTGCATGCCGTCGGTTCCGAGCATAATGCGATCTCCGAGTCCCTGCGCATCAAATAAGCCGACGGAATTATTCAGGTTGCTTTCCATATTTTCAACCACCCAGGCCGGGGAACCGGCAACCAGCGCCCTTTCATGGTCATCGAGGTGAAGGCAATGAGCCAGAATGGTCTTCGGGAATTGCAGGACACCGGCCCCGGCAAACCGTTCGATAACCCTTTTTCCGTAGTTTTTCAAACAGTGTTCCTGGTCGCTCCGGGCTTCCGCCACATGGACGTGAATGCCCGAACCGGTTTGTTCTGCCAATCTCACGGCCCGTTTCAGGGTGTCGTCGCCAACCGTGAAAGAGGCGTGCAACCCGACAAGCCCCTGGTGACCGCTGAGGAAAGCTGCCGTTTCATTCAGCCCCTTTGCGGCGATATCCGTGCCGTCGCGGTCGCTGATCTCATAACAGGGAAGGAGCCCGACGCCTGCTGCATCAAAGGCTTCAGCAATGATTTGGAGGCTGCCTTCAACGGCAAAAGGCGAAGCATGGTGATCGATGACAAACGTCACGCCGTTTTTAGCGCAGGCGATGGCAGTGACCATGGCGCAGGAACGGATTATATCCGCGTCGAGGGCTTTATCGAGTGTCCACCAGACGTACTGCAATATCTCGTTGAAACTGGCAGGTTCCTTTTTCGGGGCGCCCATTCCCCGCGCCAATGCCGAGTAGGCATGGTGATGTCCGCAGGCAAAGGATTTTGTGATATATTTTCCGGAACAGTCAATGGATCGGCTCCCGGCTGTCTGATCGGGGGCAGGACCGATGATGATCCGGCCGTTGATTCCCTCTTCAACCAGAACGTCTTTCCGGATGAAGTCCGGCGTTTGCCGGTTGATAAAGGTGCCGTTTTTGAGGAGAAGCATGGGGGAAGGTTAAAGGTTAAAAGGCAAAAGTCAAAGGGCAAAAGTCAAAAGGCAAGGAGCAAGGAGTAGGGAGCAGGGGGAAGGGAGCAGGGAGCATGGAGCAAGGAGCAAGGAGCAAGAAGGACGGAGTAAATGGCTAAAGGCTAACAGCTAAAGGCTAACAGCTAAAGGCAAACAGCTAACGGCCAACAGCCATAAGGTCAAAGATCAAAGGTGCAACATAGATGTTTTAGGATTGAACATATGCCGGATGTCTGAAACAAGGGGATGTCAATAATAATTCGTATCCACGATGGGTTGCCACAATTGCCGGTAGCCTTCATCCTGAAAGCCTTTACATACTTTTTCAAAACGGCAGCGGGTGTGTTCCTGCAGCTCGACAATTTCGAAAAAAGTACAGGGCTGTTTTTCGCAACGGCCTGTCCGGCATAGCGGTTCATAATTGCAGCAACTTCTCCCCAGCGACCAGAAAAAGTCGTTGAGTTTGGTTACCGCATGGCCTGATATGTCGGAGATGAGACGGAAAGCGTCGATGCAGGTATTTCTGATTTCGATATCATCCGGCAACAGGATTTTAGCGACCAGCTTTTCACGCAACGAACTGTCGTTGACTTCAACACAGCCCAGCCGCATCAACACCCGCTGCATGTGGTAGTCCATGATAGGGATGAAGTTGCAGGTGTCCTTCACTTTGACCAATCTGGCTTCCTCCAGCAACTTGATCAGAAAGGTCACCTTTTTCCTTTTCGGATCGGAAAACGCCGCCAGGTCTGAAAGTATTTCATAGAACCCTTTGCCCCTGAATACCAGGTAACCATTGGCGTTTTGAACCAGATACTCGAGTGATGACCGAAAGTTGTCGCCAACAAAGCGGTCCAGTTCGGTAAGCATGAAGGCTCGCTCTTCAAGGCGGTCGAGGCTTGTGTTTTCAGGTTTTTGATCCGGCGAAAACAGCCCTGCCAGAAGCGACTGCACCCCGGCATTTCCTGTTCCTGCAAGGAATCCGGGCTGAAGCAGTTGATGCTGATCTTTCATAAGCCCGCTGAAGACATGCTCAATGTAATCCCAGCCGTAGAGGTTGAGACCAGGATGATGCAGGTTGTACGTCTGGTGGCAGATGGCTACTGCATAAAAGTATCCGCGCAGGCGAATCTCTTCGGGAGCGGGGATTTTCAGGAATGGCCTCTCATAAAAAGTTTTTCTGGGACGCAATTCCTTAATCAACAGGCCTGTTTTACGGCAAATTTCCTCGTTGATGCTGACAGCCGGTTTCATTGAATTCATTTATTTTTTCTTTTTATTGGCAATGTGTGGCGGCGGATTCCGTCAAAGATACAAAGGGCATTGGCGACGGCGGCAGCCGTTGGGACCAGCCCGATTTCCCCGATTCCTCTGGCGCCATAGGGGCCAACCGGATCCGGAACTTCCACGCCTTTCACTTCAATTTCAGGCGTTTGGGATGCCGGAAGTACGCCACAATCGCGGAGTTTCGTACTCACCAGCCTGCTGCCCTCCATCGGCAAATCTTCCGAAAGGGCATACCCCAAGCCCATATGAACGGCGCCCTGGATTTGTCCCTCGAAGAGCATCGGGTTCATGATTTTCCCGGCATCATGGGCGGCTATTACTTTCTCGACTTCGCCGCTGTCGTTTAAAATTACCAGTTGCGCGGCATAACCATAGGAATAGTGTGTGACCACCTTTTCCGCTTCGGCGCCGGGCTTCGTGGTCCAGTTGCAATAATAACTGCCGGTATAGGTGTTCCCGGCGAGTTCTTCGGGTGGCTTATGTGCCAGATCGGTGCGTAACGAAGCGGCAGCATTGATAATCGCATTGCACAGCAGGGCCGTGGCGCGTGAAGAGGTAGTCATACCGGTCGGAATTTCCGCACGGGTATCCACCGCAACACTGATTAGCTGAGGATCAATACCGGTTTCCTGGTAAAGCGTCTGGATGGCCATATTGTGGATGCCTTGTCCCATCTCCGTCCAGCCATGTTCGATCAGGAAACGCCCGCCTTCCAGTACCCGGATCTTCACATCGCTGAAATCGGTCATCCCGTTGCCGACGCCTGAATTTTTAATCCCGCAAGCCAGTCCGGCATATTTAGCGTTGTAAAAAGAATCCTTCAGGGCCAGCAGGCATTGCCGGATGCCCACGCCGGCTTCGAGAACCTGTCCGGTAGCCGTCATTTTGCCGGTGTCGAGCGCATTGTCGTACCGGAACTTCCAACGGTCGAAACCTCCTTTTTTACAAAGTTCGTCGATGCAGCTTTCGAGGGCGAAAGTCACCTGGTTCACCCCGAATCCGCGCATAGCCCCTGACGGGATATTGTTGGTATAGATCGTCAGCGTTTCAATATCCACCGACGGAACATAGTAGGCGCCCGTTGCATGGCCGGCTACCCGTTCCATCACTTTAGTGCCAACCGAGGCATAAGCGCCTGTATCTCCGGCAGCCCTGAGTTTCAAAGCCGTCAGTATCCCGTCGCGGTTGCAGGACAACGAAATATCCATCCGGACGGGGTGGCGTTTGGGATGCATGATGATGGACTCTTCCCGGGCGAGATGGAGTTTTACCGGCTTCTTCAGGAGCCAGGCAAACAGGGAAACATGTCCCTGGACGGTCATATCCTCGCGGCCGCCAAAACCACCGCCGCAAGGCACAAGCGTCACATGCACCTGTTCTTCGTCGATTCCCAGTAACGATGCAACCTGTTGACGGTCCACATAGATGCCTTGCCCCTGGCTGAACAGATGAAGGCCTTCGCCTTCGGGTAATGCGATGGCCGCTTCGGTTTCGAGAAATGCATGCTCTACGCGCTGGGTTTCATAAAATCCGGATACCGTGAAATCCGAATTCTGGAATATTTCTTCTGCCTGGTTTCCCCGTCGTACTATGCACTTTTCAAGCAGGTTGGGCTTGTCGGGATGTACTTGCGGTGATCCGGGTTCCAGGGCTTTGTTTATATCCGAAACCGGTTCAAGAACTTCGTAGCTGATTTTGATCAGCGCAGCTGCTTTGCGGGCAACAGTTTCATTCCGGGCTACCACCCCGGCTATCACATCGCCGATATACCGGGTGGTTTCTCCAATGGCAACCATAAGCGGCCAATCGCTGAAGATCAGGCCGGTATAACGATCGCCGGGCACATCCGCGGCGGTAAAAATGCAGATAACGCCTTCAAGCTTGCCGGCTTCTGCCGTGTCGATCTTTAAAACCCTTGCCCTGGGATGGTCGCTGAACCGCAGGGCCGCATGAAGCATTCCTTCGAAGTGCATATCGTTGATAAACTTGCGTTTGCCGATAGCCGTATCATAAGCTTCATGTTTTAAGAATGGTTTGCCGATGCCGGCCTGTAAGGGGGGAATTTCAGGCTTATTTCCGGTTCGCAGGTTTTCCAGGGCTTCGGAAATGGCATCGATGATTTTTATGTAACCGGTACAGCGGCACATATTCAGGCCGATTGCCTTTTTGATCTCTTCACGCGTCGGTTTTGGGTTTTCGCTGAACAGCGTTTTCGTCCGCATAATAAAACCGGGAGTGCAAAATCCGCACTGGATGGCTCCTTTACCCACGAAGGCGTTTGCAATCACATCCCGCACTTCTGCAGGAATGCCTTCCAGCGTAACAACGCAGGCATTTTCAAGGGATTTCATTTTTTGCGTACAGGAAAGTTTTGCCTTCCCGTTGATTTCCACCATGCAGGCGCCGCAGGCCGCCTGCCCTGAACAGCCGTCCTTTACGGAAGTGATCCTTTCCGAAAGTTTCAGGTAATCCAGCAGGGTACGGTCTCCGTCACCGCTGTATCCGATCCTCTTACCGTTCAGCGTGAATGCAATCATGCCGTTTTACTTTGTAAAAATCTTTTCAAGTGATGAAATTTCCGGCTTTACAGGCTCCGGCAAACGGATTACCGGCTGAACGGATTTCAGGTCTTTGAGGCCGCTGCCTGTCAGCAAAACCACATTTTTCGAGCCTTCAGGAATCCTTTTTTCCGACCGGTATTTCAGCATCCCGGCAAAAGCGGCGGCAGCAGCAGGTTCGGCGAATATTCCGGTTGAATGCGCAAGACTGACCGAGGCATCCAGTATTTCGTCATCGGTCACGATAACTGCCTCGCCTTTGTATTGACCCATGTAACCGGCCGTCATGTGAAAGTTGGCAGGAATATTTACGGAGATCGAGTCGGCAAAGGTAGAGGAGGGGACAGATCTGAATTCACGGTTCCCGAGGTTCCTGATCAGGTTACTGCTGCCTTCCGACTGAACCGCCACCATGACCGGCATATGGTCGATCACCTCCAGAAGCAGCAGATCTTCAAACCCTTTGTACACTCCCGAGATGATGACGCCATCGCCTACGGGAACAAAAATCCGGTCGGGGGCCATATAGTTCAGTTGGCTGAAAAGTTCGAAGGCTGCGGTTTTCTTTCCCTCGATGGTGAGCGGGTTATATGCAGTATTCCGGTTATAGACGCCGAATGCTTCGGTGACTTTTATGCTCAGGCTGAAAGCGTCGTCGTAAGTTCCGTCAACAGGGACAATGGTGGCGCCGTACATGACAATCTGGGTGAGTTTGGCCAGCGGCGCGGTTGCCGGTACAAAGATCACTGACTTTTGTCCCTGTGCTGCGCAGATGCCGGCCAGCGACGAGCCTGCATTGCCTGTGGATGCGGTGATGATGGTGCCGATCCCGTTCTCCTTAGCCCAGGCCGAGACCAGGGCAGAAGCGCGATCCTTGAAAGAAAAGGTCGGGTTTTGGGAATCATCCTTTAGCAGGAGGTCAAACGGTAACTCTTCCCCATCAAAGTGTTCGATATGATAAAGAGGTGTATTCCCGATCTTCAGTTTTGGCAGGCTGGCGCATCCGTTGATGGGGAGCAGGGGTAGAAAATTCTGTTCTTCAAGTTTCCCGAAAAGGCTGTTCCTGTATGTCTCCTTTATCTCTTTGTAGTTATAAACGGCGCTTAAAACGCCTTTCTTCGGTTGCCCGGGCTGGTTTTGCCCCGAGCATACGGGGCACAGGTAAATAACCTTATTACCGGGGTATTCGGCCCCGCAGTTGCAACAGCAGTAATGGAATTTTTCTTTCATCCGGTGTACGGGTGTTTTATTGAAAGGAGATCATTTCAATAGTCTTGTCTGTTCGTTGAATTCATGGATAAGTTCATCCCAGCGGGCTGGCTGGCTGAAAAGCTGCGGCCAGATTTGTCTGTCGTCCCACAACTGCCGCAGGTCGTCCACATCCTTGCCTTGCTGTTCCACCCAGGTAAAGTATTTCAGGTTGTGGATGGCTTTCCGGTCATTGTAAGAGAGTTCCTTCATATAACCGACAGATGCCCCGATCATACATTTTTCGTGATCTTTGGCCGCCTGCATCACCGAATAATTTCCGCGTTCATCGTTCAGCTCTTTAAGGCGGGAACGGTACATTTCGGAGGAGTCGGTCGCAATGGTCAGCAAAATGTCGTCGGATGTCATCCCGAAATATTTGGCCGTTTTAATCGCCGAGAGAATATTGGCGATTCCTGAAATGCCTATCATCCATAGTTTTGCCGTGAATTCCGCATCAACTCCGTTTCCCGTAAGGTATTCATGTCCGGCTTTTTCGTTAAACAGCCGCAACAGCCGCATGCAGTCTTCATCGTCGATGGCGGTGACCACATCGGTATTTTTCACGTTATGGATCCATGGGATATGCTTGTCGCCGATGCCTTCGATGCGATGTCCGCCGAAACCGTTCATGAGCAGGGTAGGGCATTGCAGGGCTTCGGAAGCGACAACCTTAAGGAGGGGAAATCGTGTCCGGAGGTAATCGCCGGCGGCAATTGTTCCGGCAGAACCTGTCGCCGAAATGTAAGCCGCCAGTTGTGAATTTTTCCCGGCAAGGTTCAGGTATACTTCTTCGAGGGCGTGGCCGGTTATTTCATAATGCCAGCAACTGTTGCCAAACTCATCAAACTGGTTGAAGATAATACAATCGGGGCGGGTGCAACTGATTTCGCGGCACTTGTCGTATATTTCCTTTACGTTCGATTCGCAGCCGGGGGTGGCGATCACCTCGGCGCCGATTTCCCTGAGCCAGGTGAAACGTTCGCGGCTCATCTCCTCGGGGAGGATCGCGATAGCGCCGACATCCATGAGGTAGGAATCGAAAGCGCCGCCGCGGCAAAAATTTCCCGTCGATGGCCAGACTGCTTTATGAAAAGTTGGGTCGAACTGCCCGGTAATGATGCGGGGAGCCAGACAACCGTATGCAGCACCCACTTTGTGTGCGCCCGTCGGGAACCATTTACCCAATAATACGATGATCCGGGCATCGATGCCGGTCAGCGACCGGGGCAATTCGATGTAATTCGGGCTGCCGTATAACCCGCCGGAATCTTTGGGCTCATTTTTCCAGGTGATGCGGAAAAGGTTCAGCGGATGAAGCTCCCACAGGCCGATTCTTTTCAATTGATCTTTAACCTTGTCCGGTACCAGTTCGGGATCCCGCATCTGGGCAAATGTCGGCAGGATGATGCCCTTTTCACGGTATCGGCTGATAGCTTTCTGAAGAATTTCCCGGTTTATGACTTTATCGGTGATTTGTATCATGTTTTCCAGAGCGTTTATTGGGTTTATACTGAGTGGCCGCTGACCGGCCGGATGGCATGGCTGATTTTTTTGATTTTACCGGTTTCAGGAACTTTTTTCAAAGGCTATCATACCGTAATTTGATATTTCAACTGCATTGCCCCCTGCATGATAACGCTCATTTCGGCGGCAAAGGTGAACCTGCATTCCCTGACGCAGGGAGTAAGGAACCGGACTTCTTTCAGGCTAAAATCGCCGGGGTTGATAACCGCCCAGACCTGATCGGTTTCAAAGATATAGTGATTATCCTGCAAAGTCAGCGTTTTGACATGCTCATGGTGCTTGTAAATCAGTACATCCCTGCCGGGGAGCCGGCTCAGCAAATAGCCTTCCTCCTCACTCACGAGCGTTGGGGCCGAAAGGCAGAGTCCGGGTTTATGGCGGTACGGACTTCCGCTGGCCGGGCAAAATGTATCGCAATTGCCGCATTCGTTGCAGAAGTCGCGGATGTTCAGCACCTGCCGGCGCTGACTTACCGTAAATACTTCATCGGCTTCAATCCTGATCTGCCCGTCATGATGCAGTACCGCTTTTTGTAAGTAGAAGTGAACCGGTTCGATGCTGTAACTGAAATTGGCCAGATTAGGGCACACGCTTACACAGGTATTGCACAATTCGTCGCATTGCAGGCATCTTGATGCTTCCGTCATAGCTTCGGACGGCGTCAGGGAACCGATCACCGGCTTGAAGTTCTTTCTATCATCCGTCGGAATTTCTTTGGGCGAAATGCCGTAAATCCTGGTGGCTTTTTTTCTGACGAGGTCATCGAAACCGGAACTACGGACGGATGCGGATTCAACCCGGACCGGCGTGAGGCCGAGACTGTCCAGAATTTCAGCAGCCGCTTTCCTGCCGTCGGCAATGGCGTTTATAACCGTTGAAGCGCCTCGTATCGCATCACCGCCAATAAAGACCCCTTCGAGGGAAGTTTTGCAGCTTCCGGGGAATGTCTTGAGATTGGCAGTCTGGAGAAACCGGATATCCGGTTGTTGTCCGATAGCCGGTATTACGGTGTCGCAGGGAACTTCGAATTCCGATCCCGGGACTTTGATCGGCACCGGACGTCCGTCGACGCCTTTCATGGCAGGAATATTTCTGGAACAGATAATGGATGTTACCCTTCCGTCATGCGAAATGATACGTTCCGGGTTTGCAAGTTCCATTATTTCAATACCTTCCTCAAGGGCAGCCCTGATTTCACTTTTGTCGGCAGGCATTTCCTTCCTGGTGCGGCGGTACAGGATGGTGACTTTGCCATCACGGCCGGTGAGCCTGAAAGCCGTGCGCGCTGTATCCATGGCAGTGTTGCCGCCCCCTATGATCACAATGTTTTTGCCGATGCCGGTCGGAATACTTTCTTTTACTTCGGCCAGAAATTTTAACGGATCAAGGACTCCTCCGGAATCAATACCTTCGATATTGAGTTTTGCGGATGTCTGTGCCCCGACGGCCAGGAAGACGGCATCATGGCTTTTGCGGATAGCATCGAAATTATTTATACCTACGGTATGATTGTCGTGTAGCTGAACTCCTGATGCCAGGATCCGTTGTATATCCCGTTCAACGGCTTCGCCGGTTAGCCTGAATGACGGGATCGCCGCGGAAACCATGCCTCCCGGCACTTTTTTCTGTTCGAAGATATCGACATCACAGCCGGCCAGCCTGAGATACCAGGCGCAGGATAATCCGGCCGGTCCGGCCCCGATAACGGCGACCTTTTTGCCCGATGGTATTATCTTTCCGGAATCCGGTTCCCCGTGGTGGCTTTCGGCAATAAAACGTTTTATATCCCTGATCGCCAGCGGCTCGTCATAATTGACACGGGTGCATTTCACCCGGCAGGGTTGGTCGCAGATCATACCAGTCACCGAAGGAAAAGGATTTGTACGGAAGATAGTATCAAATGCTTCTGGAAAAGAGCCTGATGCCGTGTGAGCCATATATTCCGGGATGTCCTGGCTTGCCGGGCACGTATCGGTACAGGGCGCATGAATGCAATCAAAGAAATCGAGCTGACGGCCTGTTTTTACTGAGAAATCAGTCCATGTGTTTTTATGATAGGCAGGTGCGTCTGCTACCCGGCCGGCATACCGCTCAAGGTTCAGCAGGGCTGATTCGTCCACCGAAAGATCATCCCGTCCGGCAATATTCCTGATATAATCCCCGATGGTTCCGGCTTTGGCTTCTTCAAACGCTGTCCGCAAATTAGTAAAATATTGCCGCAGCCTTCCGTATCCGCCGGGTTTGAGCAGGTCGCTGCAAACGGTAACCGGCTTTAGCCCGCATGACAATACTTCAGCGATGTTGAAACAATCCACGCCCCCCGAAAAGGATATATCCAGCTTTCCGTTGAAGTCGTTCTGAAGTTTTTCGGCCAGTTTCACACTGATCGGATGCAGAGCCCGTCCGCTCATATATATCATGCTTTCCTTTTCATCGAAACCAGGCTTGTTGTTGATGCACTCGAGGGTGTTGGTCAACTTTACGCCGAATTGCAGCCCGCCGGCATCAGCGGTGGCCTGCAGGTTTTTCAGGATGGTGAGCGCCTCGGGATATTTCAGGTCATGATCAAAGGCGGCATCGGGAACTTCGGCAGTAAATCCAAGTTGGTCGTTTAGCAGGTTCCGGATATCCTCTTTCCCCAGTAGGGTGGGGTTGAGTTTGATGGTAGTATGCAGTTTCTTTTCCCGGAGGAGGTATGAACCGATTTTTTCAATTTCGTCAGGGGGACAGCCATGCATCGTGCTTAGCGTGATGCTGCCGGATATGCACGAAGGAATTTCGATGTGGCCGATGGCGGGATAAACCTGCCTGATGGAATGAATGGCTTTGGTTAGTTCGGGACTGCAATCCTGCATCTTCGAAAGGAACCACTGGACGTTATCCTTTTTGATGCCTTCGAGATTGTATCCCGCACTCATATTGAAGATGGTGCCCAAAGGAGCGGTAAAGCCCATTTCATGGCGAAGGATATGAATGATGATCCAGGCATTCAGGTACTCGCTGAACGATTGTCTGATTCCCAGTTCCTGCGACCACTCGCAGTTATACCCTTCGTCCTGCATGTCGATGCAGGGTTTTGCCACACAGAGGTCATCGAGCGTCTGGACGGTTTTCAGCTCGATATAGCGTGCGCCGCAAAGCCAGGCGGCTATGATATTCTGCGCCAGCTGGGTATGAGGGCCGGCAGCGACGCCCACAGGCGTCTCAAGCCACTGCCCGTAACGTTCCATACGGAAAGGATCGGCCTGGCCGGGAATAAAAAACAGGTTTTCGGGCAATCCAAGGAAACGATGGCAACGTATCTCCGAAAGAGTAAGAGATAAAAGACTGGGAAGAGGAAGCGGTGAAAATTTGTCCGACACAGTAAACTTTTTAGGAATAAGTTTTTATGTGTATCAAATTTAGGACAAATTACATAGGGAAAACAGATTTGTACAGTTATTATTGAATATTTGGTTTAACAGAACTGATTCTGCAATTCCATAACGGGAGATAAGGTTCCGGAGTTCTCCCAAGATCAACAGGCGTTGAGATGGCAGGCCCTTTTCACACTCGGCCTGAAGCCGGTATGTGGCTTGAAGGGTATAAGGTTGACAGGTAACGTATTACCGTTATTTTATAAGTTCTATCTCGTAACCGGCTTTTTTTATACCTGCGAGGATATCAGCGGCCTTTTCCGGATCGCATTCCACCGTAAGAAGCCGTTCAGGGGCTGCCAGATCAACTTTCCATGATGCGATACCTTGGATGTTGTTCATGGTTGGGGTTATCGCGCTGATACATCCGTTGCATTTAAGGTTTGTCTTGAATTTCAGGGTTTCCATTTTCTTTCAGGGTTTAAAATCAGGTGTTTTGTGATCGGGCTGCAGGCTGTTAGGTTAAGGTTTCAGAGTTTCAGTGTTTCAGAGTTTCAGTCCTGCCTGCCTTGCGCAAGGCTGTGGGAGGGGGCAGGGTTCCAGAGTTCTGCGTTTTGTGTTTTGAGTTTTGAGTTTTGCGTTTCGTTGTTCGTGGGCAAAGTTTCAGTGTTTCAGTGTTTCAGAGTTTCAGTGTTCCAGGGTTCTGCGTTTTGAGTTTTGCGTTTTGAGTTTTGCGTTTCGTTGTTCGTGGGCAAAGTTTCAGTGTTGCAGAGTTTCAGTGTTCCAGAGTTCTGCGTTTTGTGTTTTGAGTTTCGTGATTCGTTTTTCGTGATTCGTAATTTGTAATTTGTGGAAGTTGTGATTGACATTCGTGGAATTCGTGATTATTTTTTATCCACGAATGGACGCGAATGAAGCACGAATGGACACGAATAAATGTTGTGAGGATAACGGATTTCGTGGAATTCGTGGCTCGTGATTTGTTGTTCTGCGTTCTGCGTTTTGTGTTTTGTGTTTTGCGTTTCGTTGTTCGTGGGCAGTGTTTCAGTGTTTCAGTGTTTCAGTGTTCCAGGGTTCTGCGTTTTGAGTTTTGCGTTATGAGTTTTGCGTTTCGTTGTTTGTGGGCAAAGTTTCAGTGTTTCAGTGTTCCAGAGTTCTGCGTTTTGCGTTTTGCGTTTCGTGTTTCGTTGTTCGTAGGCAAAGTTTCAGTGTTTCAGTGTTTCAGGGTTTCAGGGTTTCAGTGTTCAGCGTTTTGTGTTTAGTGTTTTGTGTTTTAAGTGGAATTCGCGATGGCATTCGTGGAATTCGTGTTTCGTGATTCGTTGTTCGTGTTTCGTGACTAGTAATTCGTGGTATTCGCGATTGCATTCGTGAAATTCGTGGCTCGTGATTCGTGTTCTGCGTCCTCCCCTGCCTACCTCTCACACAAAACCATACACCGGCAGGTAAAGTTCTCCGTTCACCGTTCTCCGTTCACCGTTCTCCGTTTCCTTATTCAATTTTAACATATTTCAGCCTGAGGCTGTTGGTGACGACAGTGAGTGAACTCATCGCCATGGCCGCCCCGGCAACCATCGGGCTGAGGAGGAATCCGTTCACAGGATAAAGCAGACCTGCCGCCAACGGGATGGCAATCACATTGTAAAAAAATGCCCAGAACAGGTTCTGGCGAATCAGCCGGACCACCCATTTTGAAAGACGGATTGCGCTCACGGCTAATGGTAGTTCCGGTTTCATCAGGATGATGCCGGCGCTTTCGATGGCTACGTCGGTGCCGTTGCCCATGGCAATACCCAGGTCAGCTTGTGCCAGGGCATAGGCATCATTAATACCATCGCCGATCATGGCTACTTTATGCCCTTCTGATTGCAACTCTTTGATGATTTCTCCTTTTCTATCAGGGAGAATACTGTGATATACTTTGTCAACACCTGCTTCAGAGGCAATGGTTTGGGCGGGTTTCGCTGAATCGCCTGAAGCCAGCACGGTATGAATGCCGAGCGCTCTGAGCCTTTCCACGGCTTTCTTTGACGAAGGTTTGAGTTTATCGGTAATTTCGACAGTTGCTGCCGGCTGGCTTTCAATAGCCACATAAATGGCTGGATTTGATTTTCCGGAGTCTTCGGTTCCTTTCTCAATTTTTACATTTTCCGATAACAGGTACTGTTCACTTCCGATAAGGAATTTCGTGCCATTCCAGACCACTGCAATGCCTTTCCCCGCTGTTTCCCGGAATGATTCAAACACCAACGGAGGCCGGCCCCATAATTCGAATGAAGATTCAAGATAATTGCATATTGCGGCCGCCAGTGGATGGGCCGATTGTTTTTCGGCGCAGTAAAGTAAAAATGGCAGGTCACCGGTTTCCGTCAGCCACCGGATGGATACGGAAGGCTTTCCGCTGGTGATGGTGCCGGTTTTATCCAGGACGACAACGTCAATTCCTGCTGCATCTTCAAGAGACCGTGCGTTGCGGATAATCATTCCCCGGGAAGCGCCGCGCCCTATACCGGCAATCAGCGCCATCGGCGTAGCCAGCCCAAGCGCACAGGGACAGGCAATCACGAGTACGCTGATGGTGGTTACGAAAGCATGGCTGATGGAATGGCCGATGAACAACCAGGATAAAAAAGTAATGGCTGCAATGATAAAAACCGCAGGAACAAAAACCCCGGCAATTCGGTCTACGTATTGCTGGATAGGCGGTTTCGACGATTGCGCTTCATCCACGAGGCTGATGATTTGAGAAAGGATGGTTTCATTACCGGGTTTTCGGGCTTCTACTTCTATCAGCCCCTGTATGTTCATTGTCCCTGCATAAACCTGGCTGGCAGGTTGCTTGGCGACCGGCATGGGCTCGCCGGTGAGCGCGCTTTCGTCCACCGAAGCCGAACCTGTTACAACGGTTCCATCAACCGGAATCCGGTCGCCTAACCGGACGGTCACTACATCGCCGGGAATTACATGTACTGCCGGGATTTCAAACAGTTCGCCTTCGCGCCGGATCATTATTTTTTTGGGTTGCAGGCCTGTCAGTTTTCGGATAGCCGACGATGCTCGTGCTTTTACATTTTCCTCAATATATCGGCCTGTAAGGATGAACGTGATAATGATGACGGCTGATTCATAATACACATAAGCCTCCATTCCCTGCGATTGCAGCACTTCAGGAAACAAAGTGTTGAAAATACTCAGCAGGAAAGCCGCTCCTGTTCCGGTGGAAACCAGCGAATCCATGGTAAATATTCCGTGCTTGGCCTGTCGGATAGCAGCGGGATAAAATTCAGCGCCGGAATACAGGATGACCGGCAGCGATAGAATCAAGAGAATGTAATGCTGATAGGGGAGAATGTTGTGAAAGAACATGGAGAGGAGAAATACGGGGACGCTGAATAAGGCTGCAATAATGAGTCTGTTCCGTAAAATCAGCTTCCTCTTATGCTCGACTATTTCAAGTTTCCCGGAGCGGTTTTCCTCTTCGGTGATCATGTCATAACCGATGCTTTGAACCAGGTTGCGAAGTTCTCCGATCGCTACTATCGAAGGGTCGTATTCCAGCCTGACGGTCCTGTTGCCGTAATTTACCCGGGCTGATACCACGCCTTTCCGGGATCCGAGCATTGACTGCACACTGACGGCGCAGGCTGCACAGGCCATCCCGGTAACCGGGAATGATTCTTTTTTAATTTCAGACATATACTGTTAATCTGACAAAACTAACATTTAAGTTGCTGAATTGTTGATTAAACAGGCGGAATTCCCGAAGAAAATCTTGTCTCGTGAGGGTTGTTAAAATTTTTCGGTGACAGGTCACAAAAAGCATCCGGCGGAATTCACGGAAATGCTCCGGCGGCTTCGGCGTTTTGATTCGTGCTTTTTGTTCCTGCTTACCTATAAAACAGGTGATTCGCTGTGTAATCCGTCGGTACAGGCTTCGTGTAATTCGTGGTCATGATTTTTCGGTGACAGGTCACAAAAAGCATCCGGCGGAATTCGCTGAAATGAACCGGCGACTTCGGTGTTTTGATTCTTGCTTTTTGTGGCTGCTCCCTTAAAAAACAGGCGGTTCGCTGTGTAATCCGTCGGTACAGGCTTCGTGTAATTCGTGGTTATAATTTTTCGGTGACAGGTCACAAAAAGCATCCGGCGGAATTCACAGTAATGAACCGGCGGCTTCGGCGTTTTGCTTCGTGCTTTTTGTGGCTGCTTACCTATAAAACAGGTGGTTCGCTATGTAATCCGTCGGTACCGGCTTCGTGTAATTCGTGGTTAAAACCGATTCTGACGGCATTGAATTCTCCTTTTCATAGCAGCCATGTTTGATGAACATTTAAAAATACCGGAACGAGATCATTTCACCGGCGTCAACCGTATCAGTATCACATCATGAGGCTGAAGCACCGGTTTGAATGGTTCGGCGGTCGTGCCGGTATCCTTCTTTTGCCAGCAGTCATGGATTTTAAACTTTGTCTTTACAAAATCATAGCCTTTTCCGGAGATGCCGTCATATATCGGATAATTTTTCCAGTTGAAATCGATATTCCAGGGTGTTTCGCCACGGTTCAGGAAACAAAGCGCCAGTTCGTTGTTGCTCAGTGGTTTGGCGTAGATTTCGTAATTGCCCATGTCCAGCATTTTATAGCATTGCACTCCCAGTTCATCCTGGTTTATGGCGATGGCATCCTTGTTGGTGAGGATATCAAGGGTTTCCTTCGGCATGTTCCGGAGGTCGTTGCCGGATATGAGCGGAGCGGCCAGCATGCACCATAACGAAAAATGGGCCCGGTCTTCGGTATAGCTCATGCCGTTGCCGACTTCGAGCATGTCGGGATCGTTCCAATGGCCGGGGCCGGCATATTTTCTCAGATCATTCTGTTTATCCAGGATGCTTAATACTCCCAGCTTTGACCAGGTGCCGAAACCCATTTCGCAATCCCAGCAATTGTGAATGTCCCCGGTCGTCCGCCACAGATGTCCCACCTCTTTTGCCCAGGTCCATGGCTTGTTCGAGCCCCATTCGCAGATACTGAAAACCATCGGCCTTCCGGCGGCATGAATGGCATCCCTCATCGTGATATATGCTTCTTTGGCGTTCAGTTCGCCGGTACTGCACCAGTCATATTTGAGGTAATCGATGCCCCAGTTGGCATACGTAACCGCGTCCTGGTACTCATGGCCCCGGCTCCCCGGTCTGCCGCCGCAGGTTTGTGTGCCGGCATCGCTGTAAATGCCTATTTTAAGACCTTTTGAATGCACGTAATCGGCAAGCGCCTTCATGCCCGAAGGAAAACGCACCGGGTCTTCGTGGATGAAACCCAGACTGTCGCGTTCACCATGCCAGCAATCGTCGAGGTTGATATAAACGTACCCGGCGTCTTTCATGCCGTTGGCAACCATGGCATCGGCAGTCTGGCGGATCAGGTTTTCATCGATGTTACAATCAAAAGTATTCCAGCTATTCCATCCCATCGGCGGGGTTTTGGCCAGGTCGAATTTCTGGCAGTAGGCAGACTGGACTGCAATCACAAAAGCAAGAAAGAGGAGTTTTTTCATACAGGTTATTTTACGAGTTGGATATTTTCGGTAGCAGACTGAAGGCCATCGGATACGGCTGTTATTTTAACCGTTCCTTCCTTATTGCCGGCTTTCACCACGAGGAGGCATCTGCCGTAAAAAGCACGTTTTTCATGCGATTTGAACGATTCCATACTGGTGGGGTCGCCGTTATCCGTACCTGCTATCGCAGCATCACCTTCCACTGAAAAATATATCCGGTTGCCGGCATCCGGAACGGGTATATTATTTTGATCCGCGACCTGCACCGTGATGTAGGAAAGATCCTGCCCGTCGGCATGGATCGAGGAGCGGTCGGGGGTAAGGATGATCCTGGCAGGGAGCCCGGCAGTCCTGACTTCATCGGTAAGGACCTGCTTTCCGTTTGTCCGGCCGATGGCCCTGAGAGTTCCCGGTTCAAAAGGCACTTTCCAGGCAAAATGGATCTGGTCGCCGGTTTTTTTCTGCGTTCCCAGTGAACGGCCGTTCAGGAACAGTTCCACTTCCTCACAGTTTGAATAGGCCCAGACGTCAACATCCTGCCCGGCTTTCCAGTTCCAATGCGGAAGCAAATGTAGAACAGGAGTGCTTGTCCATTCGCTCTTATACATATAAAAGGCGTCTTTCGGGAAACCGCACAGGTCAAGGATTCCGAAGTATGAACTGCGTGCCGGCCACGGATAAGGGGTGGGTTCGCCGATGTAATCGAAACCGGTCCAGATGAAGAGCCCTGACAGATAATCATATTTTTTAATGATTTTCCAGGTTTCCTCGTGTGTCGATCCCCAGGGTACACGGCAATTGTCATAGGCGGAACAACTCAGGTCGGCATTGCCGTCGGTAAATGGTTTGTCCCAATATCTGGGCCAGACCCTGACAGAGTCGGCAGGCATATCATAGCTGCCGCGGGTTGCAATAGCGGAAGTAGTCTCGCTGGCAATGAATTTCTTGCCGGGGTATATGGTCGGGAAATTGGCGAAAGTGCCGTGATGGTAATTCTGGCCGATCAGGTCCAAAACGCCCGATTTAATGATGTAATTTGAAGTGTCGGGATTGTTGCAGGCCGAGGTGATCGGGCGGGTTTTATCGAGTTCGCGGACGAGGCCGGCCAGTTCCCTGGCAAGCCGGAAACCTGTGCTGTCCCATTGTTCAGGGATTTCGTTGCCGATGCTCCATATGAAAACCGAAGGATGATTTCTGTCGCGGTACACCATATCCTGGATATCGCGTTGGTGCCATTCATCAAAATCGCGGCTATAGTCACAGGGAGTCTTTTCCATTTTCCACATATCGAAAGCTTCGTCCATCACAATGAAACCCATGCGGTCGCATAGATCCAGCAGTTCGGGAGCCGGCGGATTATGCGAAGTGCGTATGCCGTTGCAGCCCATTTCTTTCAGCAGTTCAAGCTGGCGCTCAAGGCCGCGTTTATTGATGGCGGCGCCCAGGCATCCCAGGTCATGATGGTTGCATACTCCTTTTATCTTCACTGGTCTGCCGTTCAGGATAAAGCCTCTGACGGCATCAAATTCAAACGTCCTGATCCCGAAAGGCGTTTCATATTCATCCAGTATTCCCGATTTGGTGTAAAGTGTTGTGACCAAACGGTACATTTCAGGCTTTTCATCCGACCAGAGCACAGGATTTTTTACAACGAGTTTTTGCTGTATTTCAGTATTGCCTTTCTCCAGTTTCACTTTTGGAGTGATAACCTCTGCAACCAGTTCATTCTGCTGGTTATAGATTCCGGATTTGATGCTTATCGCAGGCATTGTTCCCGGGGAGTTTCTGACTCTTATTTTTACAAAAACTTCGGCGCCTTTCTGATCGATTTTCGGGGTGGTGACATAGGTTCCCCAATGATCAACAGCGATTTTACCGGTTTTCACAAGCCAGACATTCCTGTAAATGCCTGATCCGGAATACCACCGGGAGTTTGGCTGTTGCGAGTTGTCGACCTTAACCGCGATCACATTGGGTTTGTCGCCGAAATTCAGGTAGGGGGTCAGCTCATACCTAAACGAAGAATAACCATAAGGCCGTTTGCCGAGGCAGGTCCCGTTGATCCATACTTTGCTGTTGCGGTATACGCCGTCAAATTCGATGTAAATTAGTTTTTGACTGTCGGCGGCAGGAATTTTGAAAGTCTTGCGGTACCAGCCGATACCTCCGGGCAACGCCCCTCCTCCGGGTGTGGCGGGGTTTTGGTCGCTGAAATCGCCTTCGATGCTCCAGTCGTGCGGCAAATCAAGCTGCCGCCATTGTGAATCGTCGAAATTATAATTCCTGGCTTCCGGCATGTCGCCAGGATAAAACCTCCAACCCTGATTGAAATTATCACGGGCTCTTACATCCGATGCCGCCATCGAATGCGAAAATATCATTGTCATGATGATCGTCAGCAGCAGCTGACCTGATTTGCCAAAATGCATGTTTTAAATTTTTGGTTAAAGATGAAATTCCGTGAACACTATTTCAATCCGAAATGCGACCGGATCCAGTCCATTTTCCGGAAGTGGAAGTCTTCGGGAAGCCCGTGTCCGGAAAGCGGATAAACGATATAGTGTTTCCCGGATTTCACCTGGTTGTAAGCAGCAAAGTTAATATGCGGAGGGCAAACATCATCAACCAAACCTGCTCCCATCAGCATTGGCGCTTTGATCCAGCCAGCCAGGTTTTTTATATCGATGTAACTCAATGTGTTATAAACCTGTTCCCAGGTCATTTTCTTTTCTTTTTCCACATAATTAATGAATTCATTTCCGGGCCAGGATGCAACCCTGAAGTAATGCTCAAAGTCGGAAAGGAATGGTACCTGTGGCACACAGACCTTTATACGGGTATTGTTCAGAGCGGCGGTGGCAAAAGTAAGGGCTCCTCCCTGGCTGGCGCCTTCCACGGCAACGCGGGTGGTATCCACTTCGGGACGTGAAAACAGGAAGTCGATTCCACGCACGCAGTCCATGTGTGTCCAGCGGCAGATGTAAAGTTCTTCGTCATTCAAAAACTAATCCTGATTCCCAGGTTATTAATCCCTGTATATAAAGCCCATTTCATCTCATGTTTTCCTGAGAGGGCCGTTTTTTCAGGCAGATAATCTTTTTGATACCTGATCAGACCATTCCGGGCAGTCATGGGCTGGCTCCAGATCTGGGCTTCGGTTATTGCAGTATTGAGTGCAAAGTTTAAAAGGCCGTCCTTCCAGCTTCGTTTGAAACCCAGCCAGGTAACAAGTCCGCTGCCAAGGTTCACTGCGCCCGAAGCGGCATGCATCTGCCATTGTCTTCCTTTAATTTCCGACCATGACCGTTTCTGAAGGAATTCTTCAGCGGCAGCCAGTTTCTCCTTTTTCTCAGCAAGAGTTCTTTCCGGCATTTCCAGTATTCTCAGTTGTGCTTTTGAAGGTGAAACGGGAGTAATGAACTGTCCGGCAGCGCCAACCAGGGTTGTTGCCGCGCCGAGAAACATGTCCTGCCGCGTATTCAATTTTTCGGCTGAAACGCCGATAATGACCTGTCCAATGGTTGCGGCGCTGTATCCTCCCAGCCAGCCCCACCACCAGGCGTTGGTCCTGTTGGCATCTTTCTGCAACAGAAGCCCGGCGGCATCAAGCTTTTTCCGGATGGTGGTGTTATATTCTGTATCCTGCGCTGATAGCCGGGACATCAGGATAAGAAAACCCAGTATAAGGACAATGGTTTTTACGGCTATGCCAAAGGCCGGGTGATTCTTCAGCAGGATATGTCGGAGCGAAGGATACATCAACACCTGAAATTATTCATTTTTATCATGCTGCTGCTTCATCAGGACCGATTCTTTCAGTTTCAGGGATATGAGAATTCTCATAAACATGATGATGATCAGGAATATCATGGGCCTGAACATGGAACCGTTGACCGGCGACTTAAACATATCCATGCCCAGGATCATGGCAATGCCCGAAATTTGTCCCATCAGAAGAAGCAATCCATTCGAAGTGCCTTCCGAAGCAGGGTATGTGATTTCGGCGCCATACTGGAAGCCGATGGGGCCGGAACTCAGGAGGAAAAAACCCAGGGCGGCGCCTGAAAGTAAAAGGATATAATAATTATGGGCGAAGGTAATTCCGGCCAGTCCAAGGGTGGCGCCGGTCAGTGCAAAGATGATGAAAGGCGTCCTTCTGCGGTAATGATCCGAAAGAAGCGGTATTACCAGGGCGCCTATGATTCCTCCTGCTATCATCAGTCCGCCGGTAATACCGGCCTGGGCTGTTGTGAACCCGCGGGGGCTGAGGATGTTTTCGATCCAGGTTGTCACGCAGTTGAAAACGCCCAGGCCGATGAAAAATATCAGCATCAGCCAGTTAAAATCCCTTGTTTTCAACGTTTGTTTCAGCCCGTCATACACCAGGGCGCGTTCTTCCTGTCCGGAAAGGCATGGAGGGGAAGGGGGGGCTTCTTTGGCGAAGATCATAAACAGGACGGCGGAAATCAGGGAAATAATACCGTATATATATAAGGCTGATGCCATGCCGGATCCCATCACCAGGTAGGGCGTCGCAATCATACCGGCCAGAATCCCGATATACATCGACAAGGTTCCCAATCCGGCGGCTGTTGCTCTTTCTGCCATAGGAAACCAACGGGCTGCAATTTTGGTGGTGGCGTTCAGCAGGAAAGGCTGCCCAACCGCTATCCCGATCTGGGCAACCAGGAGGATGTTATAATGTGGGCCGGCAAAACCACGGATGAGCCCGAAGGCTCCTGTTAAGGCTGCGCCGATGCCTACGCCGGTGCGGATACCGTAGGAGTCAATAATCCATGAGGCAGGTATGGAAACGAGGATGAATACAACCATGAAACACATGGATAGCATCCCTATCTGTAAATCGCCTACCTGATAATATCGGGCAGCTTCGGAGGTGACAGGGGCGAAAGTAATCCAAAGCAGTTGGTTCATAGCCACAATCAGCATGTATATCGCCAGCATAACCCAGCGATAGCCATACACTTTATACTGTATTTGTTGCATTGTGTTTGTTTTGTCAGGATGACACAAATCAGGAAGCAGGTTTCTGCTATCACATTTTATCAAGGAAGATGGATTGTCCTTGACAGGTGCGAAAATAGATTTTTTTTCAGATAATATTTTGCCGGACAGGAGCAGATGCTGTAAAATATTGTCCGGGAATTGTAAAAAACGATACCCTGTGACCCCGGTAGGGTCACAAAGTATCAATTTTTATATATTTTTATCATTCATACAACAGTATTAAAACACTGAATAACAGATAATAAAATATTATAAAATATTTAATAACCTTTGTCGAAACAGACAAAAATGTATGTATATTTGTATGAGAAACTCATACAGCAATGAAATACAATGTTAAGTTTTCACCTGAGAGGCGGAAAGGTTTAGACGGGGCTATTAACTGCGAAAACGTTCCGCTATTGGCGGATGTTCGGTTTGCGGGATCGCGTTTTTTTTACTTTACCGGATATAGATTAACAGTTGACTGGAATAAGATTAACGGTGATTGGAATTTTGACAAAGACGAAGTGAGAAAAGGTAAGACCGTAAAGGAGGGCGTTAATCTTGTTCCTTATTCTGTAGCAAATGCCAGGTTAACAAAGATAAGGCACGAACTGGATGAACTATTTAAGGGCGCTCCGAACAAAAAAAACATTATTGACCGGCTGAATGAAGTATGTAAGAAAGGAGCCATAAAAGATGCCCCGGCCGAATTGGAATTTTATCCGATGTTTGAAAAGTATGCCAGGGAAGCAAAATTATCAGCCGGGAAGCTGAAACACATTAATTGTGCGTTGAGTGACTGGAAACGATTTAACAGCAAGCTCACATTTAAAGACATGAATTCAGACACCCTCAGGGCGTTTGAAAAATTCCTGTTAAATGAGAAATCGACACCGAAAGATAGAAACGATACGCCCAAGCAACTAAGAGGTAAAAACAGAGTAGCCGGAATAATGAAATTGACCCGGACATTTTGGAACCATTGCCGGGAAGTATTTCGAGAGAACAAAAAAACGCTTCACTATCCGTTTGAAAGTTATAAGATGCCCGCTGAGGTTTACGGCGATCCGATATATTTAACCAAAGAGGAAAGGGACCGGATCATTAACGCTAAGATTGAAAGTGAGAAACTGGAAAGGGTTCGGGACATATTTATATTTCAATGCTTAATCGGAGCCCGTGTAGGTGACCTTTGCCGGTTGACAAGGGATAATATTCAGGATGGGGTATTAAGTTATATTGCCCGAAAAACAAAAGAGGGGCACCCGGTGACCGTTACAGTGCCACTAAGTGAAAAAGCTAAGGGAATCATTGCTAAGTATAATATTCCCGGCGGTATGCTATTGCCGTTCATTACTGATCAGAGGTACAACGATTATTTAAAGGAATTGGCTAAACTTGATAACATCAAACTGGATCGCATAGTTACACGGTTAAACTCATTGACCGGCGAACCCGAACAAGTTATACTGTACGACATAATTAGCTCACATATGGCTCGCCGGACGTTTGTAGGGAATCTTATCGGGAAGGTAGATGAGAGCATTATAAAGAGCATGACAAGCCATACAAAGGATTCTAAGGCGTTTGGGCGCTATTACAATGTTTCCGTGGAATTGCAACAAAAAGCTATAAACCTAATAGACTAAGATCATGGCAAGGATTGATAAACTAATTGATGAAATCATTAAGCGGGCACAGGACGCGGCAAACGGAATGTTTGCAAGTTATCCCGGAAAAGTACAAACGGAATTATTAAATACTTACCTAACTGATGAGGAGTGTATAAGGCAATTAATAAAGGCTGAATATGAATACAAAAAGGGTTTAAGGGATGAATTTTACAACGTCCGTAATATTAAGGGAGTTAGACTTTCAATGTTTATGGATATTAGCTCCGGGACATGGCCAGTAATGGGGGGCAAAGACATGAGAAGTATCAGGCCGCATAAAATGTATAACCGTGTTTATCATGCTATCCTTTGGCCTTTATTCCTGTCAGTAAAACGTATTGACTATTTGAAAGGATTATTGAAAGGTTACGAAAAGGAAGGAAAAACGCCGGATAACTCAAAAGATAGGGTAAGTGAAATTTTAGACGGTTTATTTCCCGGAGCAGATCGCATGAAAAAAGAAGCCATTTGGCACAATCTTAACGGAATTTTTCAGCCTGTAAATCTTATTTATACCGGAGTAAAAGACAGGCTTTGGGAAAGGCTTTGGGATATAAATGAACATATTAAAGATAGAAGACAGGTCGCAAGGGTTTTTTCGGATCATGTATATTGGAAAAAAACAACTACCTCTGTAGAACAAAAATTAGATTTGGAGGACGTTTACAGACATATTGAGCGAAAAAGGTTATAAACGGGGGATATTTTACCTAAAATCTATTTATAAACGCTTGATGTATTGATTGTTACATTAAGCGTTTTTTTATATTATCACCCACTTTTCCCCGCTTCCTTTGCAGGAAAGTTTGACGGTATGGAACAATCTATTTTTATCAATTTGTCACGGGGCGAGTTACTGGAAATTGTTACCGAAGCAACTCAGTTGGCCTTATCGAAAGTCAATACAAAACCCGATGAGCAAAAGGTCATCAAAGGGCTCCGGGGGCTTGCTGAGTTTATCCCCTGCAGTTTATCAAAAGCGCAGCAGCTAAAAAACGAGGGCAAAGTACCTTTTTATCAGGATGGCCGGCTTATCCTGTTTAACCCTGATGAAATAAGGGCTGCATTAAGCGGAAAAGATGGAAAATAAAACTCTACCGGCGGACGTTGACACAATTCTGAGTGCGGACGAAAAATCCTTTACGTTCTTTATGCACCCAGTTACGAACGTTGATCCTCATTCAATAATTGAGTTGTTTGACATTTATTCATTGATAAAGGGTAAATCTTATATCACTATCACTAATAAACTCCGGGCATTACCACAGGATCAGAAAGGTGACTACAAAAAACAAAACTTTGATTATGTAACTTTTTCCGGAATCTTCACCAAACGGAATACAAATGCCCTGGCAAATCGTTCTATTTGGTTTCATGTTGACATAGACAAAATTGGCGACCAAAACGCAATAGAAAGCGCCAAACAAAAGATATTAGCGGGAGTGACACCTGCATTGATTTTTGTTTCACCCTCAGGAAATGGCTTAAAAGTGGTTTATCAGATAGACACCCAGGCCGGTGATCATTTGCAATATTTCAAAGCATTTGAGAGATACTATAAAACAAAGTTAGGATATGAAATTGATGGACAATGCAAAGACATTGCCCGCGCCTGTTTCATTTGTCACGATCCGGATGCATATTTCAATAATGATCGGGCAATATTGGGTGAAACGTTCCTGAAAACCTATTTACCCTTAGTGATAAAAGCCGAAACCCCGGCCAGAAATCACGGCGAAATATTAACGGATATTCAAAAGCAGATTGAAATTTGCAGAACAGCGATTGATAAAAGATTCACGTTCATTAATGGCAATCGTAACAAATATATTACAGAACTTGCCGGAATGATGCACCGTACCGGAGTCCCTAAACCGGACGCCCTTTCTGAATGTTTGTGTTATGAGCAATCAGACTTTACATCCAGGGAAATTACAGCCGCGGTCGAAAGCATATATAAGAACGAAAAATTTGCAGGTTGCAACCCCCTTATTGATTCTCAGCCCCAAAACGTTATACAAATATCGGCAGGGGCACTGAAACAACCCGGCTATTTTCAAACCCGGTCAATCGGTGAAGTATTCGAGGCTGGAAAACAGGAACCTGAAAGGCTGAGGATATTCGGTGACTTTCTCCGGCAACAGACAAATACATTACTGTATTCAAATACCAATTACGGAAAATCAATTTTAGCCTTTCAGATCGCTGTTAATGCAGCCACCGGGAACAGCTTTGAGAATAACGAAATATTCAGGAATGAGTGCCCACCGATGCGCGTTCTATTGGGTGATTTTGAGATGGACGCTAAAACCCTGACCGATCGACACGCTCAGGCATGGAATCATTACGATAATAACTTACTTAATCAAAATTTACACGTTCTACACGAGAACCCTGAGGCTTCGGCTGTTTATGGATCCACCTTATTACAAAAAATTGAAGAGGCGGCAATCGCAGCAAATGCAGAACTTGTTATTATTGACAACCTTACAAAAGTATGCCCGGACTTGCTAAAAGCGGACGAGGTTTCAAAGGTTATTGACACGCTTCGCAAAATTCGGCAAAAGACCGGTGCCAGCTTCCTGGTGATCGGCCACACGATAAAAACCCTGCAAAACAATGCCATTACTGAAAATAGCTATTATGGCAGTGCGCATATAGGTAATTTCTTTACTGAAATATTCTACCTGGACAAAACCATTACCGGGAAATTCTTTCTCAAACATGCGAAAACGAAACAGCGCAAATCCTGGAGCGATATTGTACCGGTATTGAATCGAGGGGATCATGACCGGGACGGGGTAGGATTCACTTTTGAAAGCCTGCAACCTATTGACCAGGTACAAATGCCACACAGCAACCAAACATTTAAACGGAAACCTTCAGACTACAAACACGAAATAAAACTTATGACAGAAGCCGGAATAATACAAACAAAAATAGCTGAAATATTCGGCTGTTCGCGTTCCGCAATCAGTCAACTTCTGGATGATAACCCCTAAGGGAAAATGAACTTAACACAAAATGAATGTAAAAAAATATAAATCAATTAATTACAGAAAATTTACTTAACAATTACTTAACTTTTGAGAATGATTCTAAATAAGGTTTGTTAAGTAAAAGTTAAGCTACAAAACAACTAAATTACAGATAATAAAAGAGATAAGCCGCCAAAATTGTTAAGTATGACTTTATACGGTGACACTAAAAAACAAGTTAACACAAACACTTAAAAATTGATTAAACATGACAACAAAAGAATTAAATACCGAACAAAAAAAGATGATTGTAAACGGGATTGATGCCCTTTACGTGCACACTCAAACCGGGATAGATACATTACCGAGCGACATTCAGGCTAATGTAAATTACATCTTATTGAAAATGATGGATTTATATTTTATTTTGGAAAATGCTGATTCTATTCAGATAATCACAAATGATTAAATAACAGCGCGTTAAGATGGGGTTATACATCCCTGAAAACAACAAAGATTTACAACCATGAAAGGACACACGAATAATCCAAACGGCAGGCCTAAAGGTTCACAAAATAAAGTGACAACCCTAAAACGGAGCATGATAAACAACTTTCTTGCCGATGAATGGAACCAATTCATTTTAGATTATAAGAGCCTGACAGCAAAAGAGCGTGTAATCATCTTTAAAGAAATGCTACAATTTGGCATATCCAAACTACAGAGCACACAACTAATAACCGACATAAACCAGTTAAACGACGACCAGTTAAACTACCTATTATCGGAGATCGGAATAAATGACACGAACACAGACAATAGAATTACTGAAGCTGTTACAGCAGGGAATTGATAAACACAGGGCTAAAGCATTGGTAATGCAGCCCCGGTTATTTGCTTTCCTGGATGGAAACGTATTACACCCCCAAGGGATGAATGCAAAGGACGCCCAGCGAATTATTGCAGAGCTACAGGAAAGTGAAATAACTGTAAAAGTGTTTGATTATGAGACTGTTAACAATGAAATAACAGAGGCCGAAAGGTTAACATTGGAGCAAATGAATGAAACAATTACCGAAATACAGCCCGAACAAAAGACACAAACGCGGTTAAGGGAACAACAGGAACCCGACCCGAAACCCGATCCGGAACCCGAAAAGAAACCAATAATAAACGACTGGATTGGTGATGATGAAAGTAGCGCACCGCCGGGATGGAGGCGGGCTGT
>Ga0209099_1000491_pt1 | contig 47134 bp, 29 predicted proteins | sample AD_JPNHW2_MetaG_FD_184430 | JGI IMG/M metagenome (GOLD analysis project Ga0209099, IMG submission 184430) | Active sludge microbial communities of municipal wastewater-treating anaerobic digesters from Japan - AD_JPNHW2_MetaG (SPAdes) (version 2) | ecosystem: Engineered > Bioreactor > Anaerobic...
TACAATTAATGCAAGGGTTGGAGAACCTTATGGTGTAATTTGCGGAACAGATTATGTTTACAAAGATGGACAACCAATTGTAGATCCGGTTTCGGGCAGATATATTAAAACAAATGAATCCGATAAGGTTATTGGAAATGTTAATCCCGACTGGATTGGCGGTATTTTAAATTCTTTTTCTTATGGTAACTGGAATTTAAGTTTTCTTATTGATGTATCAATGGGTGGCGATATTTTCTCGCTAGATATGTATTATGGTTTAGCTACAGGTTTGTATGAAGAAACTTCATTTATAAACGATAAAGGAAATCCTGTAAGAAACACATTGGATGAAGGTGGTGGTGTTGTCAATAAGGGCGTTAATCCAGACGGAGCAGAAAATACCACATATATGGATTGTAGTGATTACGGCTCTTTCGGATATGAAACATTTGGAAATATGACCTACGACGGCACATCTTACTATTTAGGAAATCCAGATAAAGCTTTCGTTTATGACGCTACTTTTGTCAAATTAAGGGAAGTGTCATTATCATATTCATTGCCTTCAAAATGGCTGCAAAAATGTTTTATCACGGGATTAACTTTATCGGCCGTAGCATCAAATCCCTGGATAATTTATAAAAAACTTCCGTATGCCGACCCGGAATCGGGCTTAGGTGCAGGAAACCTTCAGGGGTATTCTGTTGGCTCACTGCCATCAACTCGAGATTTCAGCTTTAATGTTAAATTAACCTTTTAAAACATACAGCCATGAAAAAAATATTAGCACTATTACTCGTTCTTCTTATGTTTTCTGCTTGTAAAAAGTTGGAAGACCTGAATGAAAACACAAAAGATCCAACTGAAATACCCGGAGAGGCCTTATTTACCGGAGCCCAATTAAATCTTTTCGATCAAATGGTAAGTTCTAATGTGAATCGAAATATTTTCAGGATGTTCGCACAGTATTGGACGGAAACAACATATACAAACGAAAGCAATTACGATCTTACATCCCGCACAATACCTGATAACCATTGGGATGTCTTATACCGTGATGTTTTAAAAGATTTTAAAGAATCTGCCAAAATTATTGGAGAAACAAATTATGGTGCAGATCCAAGCCCGAAAATAAAATCAAATAAACTTGCAATTATTGAAATTATGTCTGTTTATACCTGGAGCGTACTTGTTGAAACATTTGGAAATATTCCTTATACAGAAGCTTTGGATATCGATAACCTTTCTCCAAAATATGATGATGGACTAACGATATATAAAGACCTGATATCTCGTTTAGATGCCGCTTTAGTAACGTTAGATCCTGCTTGGGGCAGTTTTGATGCCGCTGACAATATTTATGCCGGCGATGTAGGCCTGTGGATAAAGTTTGGCAATTCTTTAAAACTAAAAATGGGGTTAATTCTTGCCGATAAGGACCCAACTTATGCTCAATCTGTTGTTAGTGCTGCTGTACCCAATGTATTTTCTTCAAATCTTGATAATGCACGACTGATATATTCATCTTCGCAGCCAAACACCAATCCACTTTATGAAGATCTTGTTGCCAGCGGAAGACATGATTTTGTTCCTGCCAATACAATAGTGGATGTTATGAATACACTTGCTGATCCCAGAAGACCCTTGTTCTTCACATTAGCACCTGATACAAACACTTATATTGGTGGAATATATGGCGATGCAAATGATTTTACGCTTTTTTCATTTTTTACTGACCAGTTTTTAGAACCTACTTTAGAGGGTTTAATCATGGATTATGCCGAGGTTGAATTTTTGTTGGCAGAGGCTGCTGAAAGAGGATGGGCTTCAGACCCAGAAACACATTATAATAATGCTATTACCGCATCAATAACATACTGGGGGGGAACTTCAGGCGATGTTAGCTCTTATCTGGCAAATCCTGCCGTTGCTTATGCTACTGCCGGAACTACCTGGAAAGAAAAAATCGGCAATCAGATGTGGATAGCTATGTATAACCGTGGCTTCGAAGCCTGGACCTACTGGAGAAAATATGATTATCCTGCGTTAACACCGCCAGTAGGCGCACTATCTGTCATTCCTGTAAGATATACTTATCCTATTGAAGAGCAAACTTTGAATGGAGCAAATTACTCAAGTGCATCTTCGGCTATTGGTGGCGATAATGTTGCTACTAAACTTTTCTGGGATTTGTATTAAAATTTCGCACTGTAACCAATAGTTACAGTAATTAACAACAAAAAGAGGGTTCTTATCCAAGGCCCTCTTTTTTTTAAAAAAAAATATACTTCTATTTCCATTTGCTTTAAAAATAAAACCTCTAACTTTGCCAAAATTTATATACAATAAACTTATGACACAAAAGAAAAATAAGGCGGTCACAAAAGAGGACGTTGTTGTAAAGTTTGTAGGTGATTCCGGAGACGGGATGCAGCTTACAGGCAACCTTTTTTCAGATACTGCCGCACTGGAAGGCAATGATCTTGCTAATTTTCCTGACTACCCTGCCGAAATCAGGGGCCCGCACAATACTGTTGCCGGTGTATCCGGATTTCAGGTTCATATCGGAAAAAAAGTTTACAGTTCGGGTGATCTGTGCGACGTGTTGGTTGCGATGAACCCTGCCTCATTAAAAGCGAATTTGAAATGGGCTAAAAAAGGCGGTACCATTATTACCGACATTGATGCTTATGATGAAAAAGCTATTGAAAAATCAGGCTATACCAGCAACCCACTTGAAGATAACACGCTACAGGGTTACAATGTGATCAAAGCGCCCATTACAACACTGACAAAAGACGCCTTAAAAGACCTTGGCCTGGATTCTAAAACTGCAGAAAAATCAAGGAATATGTTTGCCCTGGGTATGATGTATTTCATGTTTAACTGGAAACAGGATATCGCTTTTGATTTTTTTGCAAAAAAATTTAAGAAAAAACCGGCGCTCATCGAGTCAAATAAAATTGCCCTGCAGGCAGGTTATAATTATGCTGAAACTATTGAAGCCATCAGCGTAACTTATAATGTTCCGGCGGCCGTATTGGAAAAAGGCAGGTACCGCAATCTGTCTGGAAACATTGCAACTGCCTGGGGTTTTCTGGCAGCTTCTGAACGTTCGGGGAGGCCTTTGTTTTTAGGGTCCTATCCTATTACCCCTGCAACGGAAATTCTTATGGAACTTGCAAAACACAAATCACTCGGCGCAAAAGTTTTTCAGGCGGAAGATGAAATTGCCGGAATCTGCTCAGCGATAGGCGCAAGTTTTGCCGGATCCATGGCTTTAACCACTACATCAGGCCCCGGATTATCTTTAAAAAGCGAAGCCATCGGCCTGGCCGTTATGACCGAATTACCACTGGTAATTGTTGATGTACAACGCGGAGGGCCTTCTACCGGACTACCGACAAAATCAGAACAGTCCGATCTTATGCAGGCACTCTTTGGCAGAAACGGCGAATGCCCGGTCCTGATAATTGCTGCTCAGTCTCCCTCGGATTGCTTTATGAGCGCCTACGAAACCGCCAAACTTTCGATGGAACACATGACTCCTGCAATTTTATTAACTGACGGGTATATTGGCCAGGGTTCTGAACTTTTTAAAATTCCCAAAGTAGCTGACCTTCCCAAAATCACACCTCCGATTGCGGCTCCAAATGATCCCGATTATAAGCCGTTTAAAAGAGATCCTAAGACGCTGGTAAGAAAATGGGCGTTACCCGGAACAGAAGGTTTAAGACACAGGGTAGGGGGCCTCGAAAAGGAAAATATTACCGGTAATGTAAGCATGAATCCGGAAAACCACCAGATCATGACAGATCTTCGTTACAATAAAGTGATGAAAATAGCCGACAATCTTCCCGATCAGACTGTTTTCGGAAATAAAGAAGGTGATCTTCTGGTTGTCAGCTGGGGTGGAACCTATGGCGCTGTCCATACCGCTGTTGAAGAAATGATCAAAGAGGGCAAAAACGTCAGCCATGCTCATTTCAGATATATCATGCCACTGCCCAAAAATACCGATAAAATTTTCAGTAAATTCAAAAAGATTGTGGTTCCTGAACTTAACTCAGGACAATTTGTCAATTACCTGAGAATGGTCTTTCCACAATATAAATACAGCCAGTACAACAAGGTACAGGGCCTGCCATTTAATGTTTCCGAATTGAAAGATACGTTTAATAAAATTATAAAGGAGAAATAAGCTATGGAAGAAAATTTAACAGTTGACAGATCAAGAGTTCCTTTAACCAAGGAAGATTTTGTTAGTGATCAGATGGTTAAATGGTGCCCCGGATGCGGTGCACACGCCATACTTGCTTCAGTAGCGAACGTATTTCCAAAAATTGGTTACCGTAAAGAAAATTTCTGCCTCATATCAGGGATCGGTTGCTCATCACGTTTTCCTTATTATGTAAATACTTATGGGTTTCATAGCATTCATGGAAGAGCTAATCCTCTTGCTACGGGAGTAAAGATCTCCAATCCCCACCTCAGCGTATGGGTAGCCACAGGCGACGGAGATTCCATGGCCATCGGCGGAAACCATTTTATTCATATCATCCGAAGAAATGTCGACCTGAACATCTTATTGTTCAATAATCAGATTTATGGGCTTACCAAAGGTCAATATTCACCCACTTCACCAATGGGAAGTGTAACAAAATCTTCACCCCAGGGAACTATTGAACATCCTTTTAACCCTGGCGAACTTGTGTTGGGCGCACAGGGGACATTTTTTGCCAGAGCCGTGGACACCAATGTAAAGCTTATGACAGACGTGATGTTTGAAGCAGCAAAACACGATGGCACCTCGGTAATTGAAATTTTACAGAATTGTGTAATTTTCAACGATGGCTGCTATGTTCCTATTACCGCAAAAGAATCAAGGGAGGATAATCAGATTTTGCTGAAAAACGGAGAACCCATGATTTTCGGTAAAAACAAGGATAAAGGCATCATCCTGAGTAAACTCGGATTAGAGGTGGTAACCATCGGGCAAAACGGTATTACTGAAGATGATCTTCTGGTACACGATCAATATTCACAGGATCCCGGCATACACCTGATGCTGGCCAAGATGGCTCCACCATATTTCCCCATAGCGCTGGGAGTTATCCGTTCGGCCATGTTCTCCACTTATGATGATTTGGTTGAAGAGCAAATAAAAACCGCCAAAAGCACATCACCTATTAAAAGTGTGGAAGATCTTTTGAATAGCGGTGATACCTGGGAAATTAAATAGTGTTTCTTATTTAAAAAAATCCGGCCTTTTCAGCGCCGGATTTTTTTTGGCCTTTCTTCAAAACTCATTTGATATAGCTCCAATTCTGTGAGAAACGTGTTCATCTCTTTTATTTTATTCATGTTCACAGAAAACACTGTCAGGATATTGCTGGTTTTTTTTAAGGCGGAAATGACTTCTTCGATTCTTTTTTCCGAAAAAACACCTTTTATTATCAACAAAAAATCTGCTTCCGGAATTTTGTCGAGCAGGACTAAGTTGTCGTTCTTGTTGGAAAGCAGGAAAATATTATTGCGGTTGTTATGGTCGTTGTAATAAAAGAATGAAAAATTTTCACCGGTAACATTTTTAGTGTTAAATGAAAAATCTTCCAATTTTGAAAGATTGGTGTTTAAGATTTTATTGATGTTCCAGCACAGCTTATATTCCTTGAGGTGGCTGCAAATACCAATAATGTGGTATTCATCGGTCAGGTCGTAAACAAATGATATTTTTTTATCATTTTTTTTCATTTTATTCCGTGTTTGTCTTTCCACCATCGGTTGAATGATTTTTCCTGAATCACCGGCACCTCCCTTCTGGGGCCCCAGCTGTACTTGAAAAACATACGGATTACCGCATTTTTGATCTTATAACCCGGTTTATCCATGATCCAGCGGTTCAACATTACGGTCCTCCAGCCAAACATAACAACCTTATCGGTTAAACCGTACATTTTCTGATTTACAGAATCTTCTCTGTTATAGAGTAAGAGTTTATGTATTTTGATAGCAGCCGGGCATACATCGGTACATTTGCCGCAGAGCGAAGAAGCAAAACTCAGGTGTTTGTATTCTTTTAATCCTCTCATATACGGTGTGATCACCGAGCCAATAGGGCCGCTGTACACGGTTTCATAAGTATGCCCGCCGATGTTGCGGTAAATGGGACAGGCGTTCAGGCAGGCGCCGCAACGGATACAAGTGAGCGCCACTTTTTGTTTTTTCTGCGCCAGCAGGTTGGTACGGCCGTTATCAAGCAATACCACATACATTTCTTCAGGCCCGTCGGTCTCATTTTCTTTTCCCGGAGCTGAAATAATAGAATTATAAACGGTTATGTTCTGCCCGGTGCCATGGCTGGCTAATACAGGCCATAATAAGGCAAGATCTTTAACCGAGGGTATAACTTTATCAATTCCGGCTATTACAATATGTATTTTAGGGAAAGAAACGGTCATCAGCGCATTGCCTTCATTTTCGGTAAGGCCAATAGCACCCAGGTCGGCAATGATAAAATTGGCGCCGCTTACACCTATATCAGCGCTGGTAAATTTTTCCCTTAACAACTGCCGTACAAAGGCTGTTAATTCTTCAGGCGTGCTTTCGGGTGGGGTATTGAATTTTTCATGGAACAGGCGGGCGATATCTTCTTTGGATTTGTGCATAGCCGGAGTGATGATATGATAGGGCTTTTCCCCGGCTTGTTGTACAATGTATTCACCAAGATCTGTTTCTACCGATTCGATTTTATTACTTTCGAGTACGTGATTTAATTCAATTTCTTCGGTGGCCATTGATTTTGACTTAACAGCCATTTTTGCGTTATTCCGGATAAAGATCTTCAGGATTTCGTCGGCAGCTTCTTTTGAATCCTTGGCCCATATAACCTTTCCACCATTTTTGGTAAAATTATATTCAAATTCTTTCAGGTAATTTTCAAGGTTGTTAATGGCGCGGTGTTTTAAAAAAGATACGCGCTGTCTGGCAACTTCCAGGTTAGAAAACTGTTCTTTTCCACGAAGTACAGCATCGTTATATTTGGAAATATTATGGTTTATAATTTTCCGGTGATTTATATCAAAAGCCTTTATTTCGGCTTTTTTAATAAAAGTTTTTTGTTTTTCGTTCATTTCAGCTGATGATATTTTTTATTTTATCTACCCTCCTCAGATGCCGCCCGCCTTCAAAAGCCGTCGTTAAAAAAACCGTAACAATTTCTTTGGCGGTATCCGCATCAATAAACCGGGCCGGAAGTGAAACAATATTGGCATCGTTATGCAGCCGGGCAAATTTTGCAACTTCGGGGGTCCAGCAAAGGGCGGCTCTTACATTCAGGTATTTGTTGGCTGTCATAGCCACACCGTTTCCACTGCCGCAGATAATAATACCTTTTTCAAATTTGTTTTTATTAATGTCGCTGGCAATCGGATGTATCATGTCCGGATAGTCGACACAGGTATCATTATAAGTACCGTAATCTTCATACTCAATGCCCATAGAATTCAGGTGCGCTTTTATTATCTCTTTTAATTCGTACCCGGCATGATCACTTGCAATAGCTATTATATTTTTCATTTTTCCTGATGTTAAAAAGTATTTTTTATTTTTTTTATTAAATATCTGTTTTTTAACAAACTAGTTTTTGGATAATTTATAAGGTGCTAACTTTGATAATAGTACGTTTTAAACATTTATGATGTTGAAAAAAATTAGTTTGTGTTAATAATCCTGATCTGTTTTTCTTCATGTTGAAAATTCAGCATTTTATTCAAAAATATAAACAAGTTTTTAAGGTAAAAATAGTCAAATTTTATTAAATAAAAATGTTTTCAAATATCTGTTAATAATTTCTCATTCCATTATTTTATAATGTTTTATGTAATAAAGATTGTTTATATTCGGTTCATAATATTCAATATTTCAAAAAAAAAAGTTCATTAAAACATTTTTTCAAACAGTATGAACAGCTCTTATTAATAATGATAAATTTTTAAAATATTTATTAATATTATTAAAGAAAAAAATAATGTAAAAATAAAACGTTGTATTATTGCAAAGAATTTCAAAAAACATGAACTACCAGGAAGAAATACTCAAGCTGAAAAAACAGAAAAATGCCGTCATTCTTGCGCATTTTTATCAGGTACCCGAAATACAGGACATCGCGGATTTTGTTGAAGACAGCCTGGGCCTTTCTCAAAAAGCAGCAAATACCAATGCAAATATAATCGTTTTTTGCGGAGTAAAATTCATGGCAGAAACCGCTAAAATATTAAACCCCGATCGAAAGGTATTGTTGCCGGATATGAATGCCGGATGTTCATTGGCTGATTCCTGTGAATACAAAGATTTTAAAAAATTTAAAGAAAAATACCCCGGCCACATTGTGGTTTCTTATATCAATTGTACCGCTGAAGTAAAAACCTTATCCGATATCATTTGTACCTCAGGAAATGCGGTAACTATTGTTAATTCAATACCTGAAAATCAACCCATCATTTTTGCTCCGGATAAAAACCTGGGTAGTTATATCAACAAAATTACCGGAAGAAACATGGTACTATGGGATGGTACCTGCAAAGTACATGATATTTTAAAAGAAGAAGAAATCATACGTTTAAAATTAGCGAATAAAGATGCCAAGCTGATCGCGCATCCCGAATGCCAGGCTGCCATTCTTGAACTGGCCGATTTTATTGGTTCCACGGCAGCCATGCTGAAATTTATCGAAAAAGACGACAGTAAAAAATATATAGTAGCCACCGAATCGGGTATCATTCACCAGATGAAAAAAACAGCGCCCGGTAAAGAATTCATAATAGCCACGATTGACAAGACTTGTAACTGCAACGATTGTGAGTTTATGAAGTTAAATACACTCGAAAAGCTATATAACTGCCTGAAAGATGAAAAACCGGAGATTCTTCTGGATAAAAAAACCATCATTGAAGCAAAAAAACCATTATTAAAAATGCTGGAAATTACTGCATCAGCAAAAAAATGATTATATTTATACAATGAAAAAATTTGTTATAATTATTTTGTTTTTTGCTGTTTATGAAAGTTTCGCGCAGGATACCCTGAACCGGAATGGTTATAATGTGTTTTATTACGCGTCGGGAAAAAAACAAAGCGAAGGGACGCTGGAGCAAGGAAAACCCAACGGTTACTGGAAAAATTATTACGAAAACGGACAGTTAAAATCCGAAGGCAACCGTAAGAATTTTGAACTCGACAGCGTGTGGAAATTTTACAGTGATTCAGGTAAATTAATGCTCGAAATAAATTACCTGGAAGGCAAAAAAAATGGTATCCGAAAAACGTATCTTAAAGATGAAACCATAGAAGAAACATTCGTGGATGACGTGAAAAACGGCTTTACTTATCATTTATACCCAGACGGTAAAATTAAACTTAAATCCAACTTTATAAACGGCAGGGAAGAAGGCGTTACCAAAGAATACTCAAGGGATGGTGTGGTTATAACCCTCATAGAATACCGGAAAGGTTATGTGGTGAACAGCGAAAATATCAACAGGTATCGGGAGGGTTTGAAACACGGGTTATGGAAAGAATTTTATGATAACGAAAAGGTGAAATTCGAAGGTAATTACAGCTACGGCAAAAGAGACGGTTATTTTAAAGAGTTTGATACTACCGGCAACTTGCTTAAATTAGAAAAGTATGTAAACGATGAACTGATTTATGATGCTCCCGAACTTGTGAATTATGTAATAAAAACGGATTATTATAAAAATGGGAAAGTTAAAATCATACAGAGTTATAAGGATAATATTCCTGAAGGTATAAGACAGGAATTCACCCAGGATGGGAAGATAAATAAATCTTTTATTTTTAAAAACGGGATCATAATTGGTGAAGGTATTGTTGATGAAACCGGCATGAAACAAGGGGCGTGGAAAGAGTTTTATGAAAGCGGTGAAATAAGCGGCGAAGGAAACTACCTGAACAACCTGAGGCAGGGCGAATGGAAGTATTATTTCAAAAACGGGCCTGTGGAGCAGATCGGAAAATACAATGCTAAAGGCAAACCGGAAGGCAAATGGAAATGGTTTTTCGAATCGGGGAATTTAAGAAAAGAAGATAACTTTATAAACGGCGTGTCCAACGGAAACTATGTTGAGCTCAGCGATTCAGGAAAAGTTATTATTAAGGGCGAATATGTTGATGGTGAAGAAGAAGGCGAATGGTTTTATGAAGTAGGTGATGAGAAAGAAATAGGGTCGTACGTGGCCGGAAAACGGGAAGGTACCTGGAAATATTTTACAGATGATATACTTACTTTTGAAGGAAGTTATGTCGAAGGTAATCCGAACGGGGATTTTGTATATTTTTGGCCCGATGAAAAAATTAAAGAAAAAGGTAAATATATCATGGGAAAGAAAGAAGGAGACTGGTATATTTATGATTCTGAAGGCATTAAAATCATAACCATCCGTTTTGAAGATGGTGTGGAAATAAGTTACGACGGAAATAAAATTGATAAAAATGTGGAAAAATAAAAAATATTGTATTAATTTTATCCTTTCATAAATTATAAATAACAAACTAAAATATGGCAAAATCAAGAATTTTAATCGTTGAAGATGAAGTTATAGTTTCGAAGTATATTGAATCGTGTTTAACAAATCTCGGTTATGAAATCACGGGTGTTTACACTTCCGGCGAAGATGCTGTGGCGAATGCTGAAGAAAACAACCCGAACCTGATCCTTATGGATATCCGTTTAAGCGGAAAAATGAACGGTACCGAAGCCGCCATGAAGATTACCGATTTGATGGATGTTCCCATTGTTTTTCTGACCGCATATACGGATGAAAAAACCATTGAGATGGCCAAAGACTCCGATCCTTATGGTTATCTTGTAAAGCCGTTTTATGAAAAAGAGCTGCAAACCACCATCGAAATGGCCCTGCACAAACATTCCAAAGTAAAGCAGCTGAAAAAAGAAAGAGACCTGTATTATTCGGTCATTGAAAATAAAAATACCGCTGACAGTATTTATATCAGAACCAACAGCCGCCTGAAAAGGGTTAAATACGATGAGATCTGCTATGTTGAAGCGCTGCGTGATTATATTACCATCAATACGCTGGATGAAAATTACACGGTCAGGATCAACATGAAAGAGATCCAAAAATTCTTACCGGAACGGGATTTTGTGCGTATCCATAAATCATTTCTGGTACGTATGGATAAAATATTTTCGATAAAATATACCAGCCTGATCATTGAAGGATCGATGAAGGAAATTCCTGTTGGAAATTTTTACCGCAAAGACCTTTACAGCCGGTTGAATATGCTGTAGCATTGGGCGGATAGGTGTAAGCGTATTTATTTAATATTGTAAACCGGCAACAAATTTTTTTAATTTGTTGCCGGTTGTTTTTTTATAAGAAATGGATTGTACCAACTCAAATGATAAGGTAAAAATATCACCAACCGATAGCTATCGGTTGGTACAAGCCAATCTGTTATAGCTAATACCACTGAAGTTTTTCAAAATAATTATTAATAAATTTGCATATAGGTAAATTATTATTTACCTTTGTGGTAATAATTTACCTCTGACTTTAAATGAAGTGTTCAGAAATTTACCGAATCCTGACAAAAGACGGATGGTATCCCATGGCACAAAGGGGATCACATATTAAAATGAAACATCCGACCAAACCTGGGATAATTGTGTTTCCTAACCACGGTAGTCAAGAGCTAGGTAAAGGGCTTGAAAAGAAAATATTGAAAGATGCAGGAATTAAACAATGAAATCAAACCTACAAGTATGAAAACGACAAAGAAAAAAATTGACATGATAATAGAAAAAACCAAGACTGGTTTTTCAGCATATGCAAAGGACTATCCCATTTATACTACCGGTAAGACTATTGCTGATTTAATAAATAACACTTATGAAGCCACGACATTATATTTTGAAGAACAAAAAGTTAAAGTGACTCCTGACAATATAAATTTCGAAGTTGATTTCAAACAATTCTTTCAATATTATAAAGTTATTAATTCTAAGTTCCTTGCTGAAAAAATCGGCATGAATCCAACTTTATTATCTCAATATGTGCAAGGCCGTAAAAAGCCTTCCGGACAGCAGACTGACAAAATTTTAAATGGTATCCATCAAATTGGCCGCGAGTTGTCGGAGTTAAATTTAATTCACAGAGTATAAAGAACCGTTACTAGCTATAACTTGTGCCAGCTTTCACCTCGCCATCAGCAAGCCTCAACAGTTGAAACCTATGTTAAGCTAAACCTAAACCAATGATCGACCGACTGATTGAAATAATTAAAAAAGACAAAAAAAACTGGCCTCAATTTCAAAATTAATTCACACCAATGCGAAATAATATTAACCGGTTCATAATAAATCTCGGCCTATTTATTTTTGGTTTTACAACTGTTTTTTCCGGGATCCTGATCCAGGTAAAATATCACATGGGCAATCATGGAAATATTGTAATAACAGACAATGTTTTCGGAATAAATTACCATAGCTGGTCTGCCATTCATAAAATTTCGATTGTGGTGCTCTCTTTATTAATGATTTATCATGCTTACAAACATTGGAACTGGTACAAAGTTGTGATCACAAAAAGGCTGATTGCAAAAAACCAACAGGTATTGATCCTTTCGGTACTATTTTTTTTAGTTGCCATTACCGGATTAACACCCTGGTTTATAAATTTGCTGCATGGCGATGAAATACAACGGAAAATATTCATTGAGATTCACGACAAACTTGCAATAATTCTTTCGGTTTATTTGATTCTGCATATTATCAAAAGATTGAAATGGTATTTTTCAACTCTGGAGAAAATAAAAAATAAACACGGCAAACAATAGGGAAGGCTTCGGGTGTGAGAGAGGGGAGAAACCGGGTCGCATGAAGTCCCATCCCGGAAAGGTTTTAAAGTAAAAACTGATTAATTTATTAATGTACCCTTATCACACAAAAACAAAGTCAATCTGTTTTCTGGCCAGTAAGATCTTTTTAACTTTAATTTTTACGGTGTCGCCCAGGCGGTATTTTTTCTTTGTATAACGGCCTATTACCATGTAATTTTCTTCGTCGATGAAATAGGCGTCATCATCCATATCGCGGATGGAAACCATGCCCTCGCATTTGTTTTCGATGATTTCAACATAAATACCCCATTTGCTCACCCCGGTGATATGCCCGTCGAATATTTGCCCGACCTTATCAGCCATGTATTCGGCCTGTTTGTATTTTATGGAAGCACGTTCGGCATCGGTCGCCAGTTTTTCCATATCGGACGAATGTTTGCATTTTTCTTCGTATTCTTTTTTATCCACCGATGGCTTATTGGCCATATAACGCTCCAGGAGCCTGTGTACCATCAGATCGGGATAACGGCGTATAGGAGACGTGAAATGGGTATAAAACTTAAATGACAAGCCGTAATGGCCTATATTTTCAGTTGAATAAATTGCCTTCGCCATGGTGCGGATGGCAAGGTTGTTAATCATGTTTTCTTCGCCCTTGCCTTTTATGTTTTCAAACAGCGCGTTATAAGAGTCTGCCAGTGTTTTGGTGCTTTTATTATTGATCTTATAGCCAAGTTTTGCTACAAATTTTGTAAAGACTTCCAGCTTTTCAGGCAGCGGCTTGTCGTGGATACGGTAAACAAATGTTTTGGGCGGTTTGTTGTTCGTTGTTTTGCCGATGGATTCCGCAACCTTGCGGTTAGCCAGCAGCATAAAGTCTTCGATGAGCTTGTTGGAATCTTTTTGTTCTTTTACATACACTTCAATGGGCTTGCCTTTTTCATCATACCTGAATCGTACTTCTTCGGTATCAAAATCAAATGAGCCGCTCATAAAGCGCTTTTCGCGTAAAATCCCTGCCAGCCTGTTTAGTGTCAGGATTTCTTCGGCAAACAATCCCTGTTGGTTTACAATTGTGGATTGGACTTCATCATAATTAAAACGGTGGTCCGAATTGATAACAGTTTTTCCAAACCATTCCCCGGTAATTTCAGCATTGTCGGTCATTTCGAAGACAGCCGAAAAGCATAGCTTGTCTTCATTGGGCCGTAACGAACAGACGTTGTTCGACAACACTTCGGGAAGCATCGGCACCACGCGGTCGGCAAGGTATATAGAGGTGCCGCGTTCGTATGCTTCATGGTCGATGATGGAATTTTCTTTCACGTAGTGCGAAACATCAGCAATGTGAACACCCACCTCCCAGTTGCCATTTGTTAATTTACATAGGGAAACTGCATCGTCAAAATCTTTTGCATCCTCGGGATCAATAGTAATGGTAAAGGTTTTACGGAAGTCGCGGCGTTTTTTTATTTCTTCGGCTGTTATCTTTATGTCAATTTTTTCAGCTTCACGTTCCACATTTTTCGGGAACGAAAGCGGAAAACCAAACTCGGCGATGATGGATTGCATCTCGACGTTGTTATCGCCGGGTGTTCCGAGAACCTGTATCACTTCACCAAAGGGGTTTTTGGAACTCTCGGGCCAGTCGTCGATCTTCACCACTACTTTGTCGCCATGTTTGGCATCTTTGATTTTGGTATTAGGAATGTAGATGTCAACGGGAATGCTTTGATTGTCGGGGATCAGAAACGAATAATACTTGGTAACCTGCAGTGTGCCGACAAATTGTTCTTTTGCGCGTTTAATAATTTCCACCACCTGGCCTTCGGGTTTCTTGCCCTGACGGCCGGGCAACAGCAGCACTTTTACTTTATCGCCGTTCAGGGATCTGTTGGTGTTGTATGGGGCGATGAAAATATCCGGCCCGGGCTCATCGGTGATAATATAGGCCTTGCCCGTCTGTTTCATATCAACGGTCCCTGAAATATAGGTCTTGCTGGGAAAATAAGAGGAATGTTTTTCGGGGTTCAGTTTGTATTTACCTCTTTTGTCTTCAACCAGGCTTTTGTTTTTCAGCAGCACTTCTAGCTGGCGGCGGATAATATCTCTGATTGCTTTATCATCAATGCCGACAGCCTTGGAAATTTGTTTGTAATTGAGGCTGGCATAAGGGTTTTTAAAAAAAACATTAAGGATAAGTTCCGTTGTTGAACCGGTGGTACCGGAACTTTTTTTAGAAATTTTTTTTGCCATTTTTTATTGTAAAAATACAAAAATAACAGAAACAAACGGGACAGATATTGTTCCCTTGTTGCGATTTTATACCTTTACCGCAAATAGTGGAGATGTTTTTAGGATATAATTATATTGATGTTGCCATAAATGTGGTGTTGGGGCTTATCATGCTGGGCATCGGGCTGTCGCTGACAATCAGGGATTTCAAGGTTATTTTCGTACATCCCAAATCACTTGTTACGGCGCTGTCGGTTCAGCTTTTCATCGTACCGTTGGTGGCATTTGGCATTGCCTATATTTCAGGCGTACCGGCCGAGGTTAAAGTGGGAATAGTGATTATTTCACTTTGTGCCAGCGGGGCTTCGTCCAATCTGATCACGCATTTGCTTAAAGGCAATGTAGCTCTTGCCATTTCCATGACCACCATCAACAGTTTCCTGACCCTTGTAAGCATTCCGCTATATACCAACCTCGCGCTGAATGTGTTTTTCGGTTTTGCAACGAAAATTCATCTTCCTGTTCTTGAAACGATACTCCAAATTTTCATCATTACAATCATCCCTGCAGGCATAGGTGTTTTCATCAGACGGAGAAAAGAATCCATTGCTCAAAGGCTGGAGCGCCCGCTGAAATTCATTTTGCCTGCGTTGCTGGGGTTTATTTTTACGGTTAAAATATTTGTAGGCGAAGCCAGCGGGGGCACCGGGATAACATTTATGGAAACCTTGCAGTTGTTGCCCTACCTGTTGTTATTGAATTTTCTTGCGATGTCGCTGGGGTTTTTTACGGCACGGAAAACCGGCCTTCCTTTTGCCGACCAGTTTACCATTTCTATCGAGGTGGGCCTTCATAACACAGCACTTGCATTGCTGATCTCCGGTACTATTCTGAAAATTCCGGCCATGGAAAAACCCGCAGTGGTTTATGCCATGTTCTCGTTTTTTACGGCCATCATTTTTGTGCTTGTCATTAAGAAGATATTTAAACCGAAAGAGTAGGGTGGAGGTTGTTTCCTGGTTTTAACATTTGTAAACCAAATTTTCGGGCACATAACAATCGCGAAGGGGGCAATCATTTACAAAAAGTAACTCCATTCATATTTATACCGGGGCTCATCTATGATATAATCATACTCCACTTGCTCGAGAATATTACTTTTTTCGTCGTATTTAAAGGTTAGCTTTTCATTCCCGTGGTTTGAGTCGTAGGTCTCTTTTTGCACGATGTTGCCATTATCATCATATTTGAGCGATGTTTTTGATTGAACGGAGGTAGCATCCTGATAATTAATTTTTTCAACGATTCTTCCCTTTTCATCATATTTAGATGTGCTTATAATCCAAACTTTTTCCTGGGCTTTCTGCACGCTTACCTCTGTTTCATTTCCCTTTTCATCATATTTGAAAAAGAATGTAAAAACGATTTGATCATTGCCGGTTGGTTTAACATCGTTCTTGTTTTCATTGCCTGCCGTTTTATACAGATCTGTGATTAAACCGGAGACAGAACCGGAATCAATCTGTTCGGTTAAATACCCTTTTTCATCATATTTGTACCGGCTCATATCGCTGACAGCGCCCTTACCATTGTATCGGATCCGTTCAATTTTCTTTCCGTTATCATTGTATTTGAAAGCCTCCTTGCTTTGGATCGTACCGTCATTATGATATTCGATTTCCTTACTTTTATTGCCGTTTTGGTTGTATTGACATGTTTTTACATCAATGATTCCTCCCAGGCTGTCGTATTTTATTTGCTCGGTCTCATTTCCTTTGTCATCGTATTTGTATTTTATCTTTTTTTCAATTGTACTGTCGGCTTTATAGATGATCTTCTCAATGATATTGCCCTTTCCATCGTATTTATTGGCCTGCAGCCTGATTTTTGTGGTGTTGTTTGCCATCCCGAATTTATAGTCGTATCCGCAAATCGTTGCACCCTTAAAACCGCCTTTCACTATTTTGCCGTCATCCTGTGCAGCTACAAATGATAAGTGGAACCCAAAGGTTATTAAAACCCCAATAAAAAGTAATCTTTTCATAACTTCTGATAATGAAATAGTGTTTCCAAAAATACAAAAAAATATGAACTCACATTTGAAACCATTCATGTGCGCCTACTCCACCAGAGCTCAAAATGCGCCATGGGTACAAATGACGGGGTAAGGTTTTTATTATTTCTTTTTTTCTATGATTTCAAAATCCACGGACAGTTTTTCACCTTTCTGATCCACCAGGGTCAGCCTGTGTTTTCCGGCTTCCGGGGCAAGCCCCATCTGGTGGAATTCTGATGTAGTACCGACAAAAGAATTATCAAGATACCAGTATATTTTCATCCCGTTTATGCTGTGAGCGGCTTTAAATACTACTTTTTCGCGTTCGCCGTTCAGGTCGACAGGTAAATAAATGCGGCTGTTGTTCTTCGGGTAGATCATGTCGATGGCTGCACCCGGGTTCTCATGCGGCAGGCAGTCGTCGCGATAAGGCGGCAGCATTTTATAAAACGGGTTTTTCGATTTGTAAAAATATTCCATCACGGGCGGCAGCACAAACCATTTCTGGAACCTGATGTTATTCACAGACTCACATTCGCTGTTTACCCTCCATTTTCCGGTTATATCCAGTTGTATGATCTGATGGTAAGGACAGTTTTTGGTTTTCAGCCCGTTTTTCTGCACCCACACCGTGTCGGCGGATTCGCAGATGGATGTTGCCTTGAATCCGCTTTGCCGGCAAACGGGCAGGCGTATCATATCATCGTAAGGGATGTAGAACCAACCTTGTGGTTTCAAAGATTTGAAGACTTCGAACATGATCGGTGCAGCGTACGTCAGTCCTGTCATTCCGGGGCGGCCTTCACCATCTGAATTTCCCACCCAGACAGCTACGACATATTGGGGGTTGCATCCAATGGCCCATGCGTCGCGGCTTCCGTAGCTGGTGCCTGTTTTCCATGCGATTTTTGCTGAAGAAGAAAACTGTTGCCATTCCATGTCTTCGTCGGGACGTGAAACTTCGTTCATGGCTTCGAAGGTGAACCAAATGGAAGAAGCGCTCAAAACGGAGGATTTGTCGGTCCCGGCAGCTTTTTTGTTTTCCTCCTGAAGGATATAATTGGCCGGGTGAAAATCATTTTTATCATACCTTGAATCGTATACGGAATAATGATTCAGCGTCCGCGCCATACTGGCGTAGGCTCCTGCCAGGTCCCAGAGGTTTGCTTCGGCGCCTCCGAGAATTATGGACAGCCCATAATGTGACGGAGGTTTGTTTAAGGTGGTCAGGCCAACTTTTTTCAGGATATAATTGAACCGGCTGGTACCGTATGCCTGCAGCATTTTTACCGCCGGCACATTCAGCGAGCGCGACAGCGCCCTTTTTGCGGGGACAGCACCATCGTAAGTCAAACTGTAATTTTCAGGAATAAAACTTCCCAGCTGGATGGGGATGTCAGCCACCAGGGAATTCGGAAGTAACTGCCCGTCGTTAAGCATGGCAGCATACAAAAAAGGTTTCAGAATGCTGCCGGTACTTCGTGGAGATGTAATAACATCCACGTTACAGCCATATTCGGGATGGCCATTTTCGGTGGTATTTCCAACATATGCCAATACATTTCCAGACTCCACGTCCAAAACGAGTACAGCCGCATTGTAAACGTTGTTAGCTTTGTGTTTTTCATGGTAGCGTTCCACGATGGAAGAAACGGTTTCCTGAAAATAAGTATCCAGGGTGGTTTTTATACGCTCGCCTTTATGTCCTTCTTTGGCAGCGCGGTCAAGAAGGTGTGTGGCCGTCTGGGGCAAGGGATATGGTTTTCCCGGCAACGATTCGCTTTGCGCGAGGCTTAGTTGTTCTTTGGTAATATATTTATTCTGATACAGTTTTGCCAGCAATGCATCGCGTTTGGTTTTCAGTTTCTGCTGATTTTTTCCGGGGAAAATTAAGGCAGGACTATTGGGAAGTACGGCCAGTGTGACTGCTTCCGCCCAGGACAATTGTTCTGCATTTTTACCAAAATAGCGCCACGATGCCGCATCAATACCGACGACATTACTTCCAAAAGGCGCATTGTCGGCATAGAGTGAAAGGATTTCCTGTTTGCTGTATGTTAATTCAAGCCTCACGGCCAGAAATGTTTCGATTAATTTTTCAAAAATGGTTCTGGCTTTTCCTTTTCTGGAGAGCCGGATCACCTGCATCGTTATGGTGCTTCCACCACTAACAATTTTTCCGGCTTTGATATCCTGATATGCAGCCCTTGCCATTGAAACGGGATTAAGCCCGTTGTGATAAAAAAAATAACGGTCTTCAAACAATACCAGTGCGTGTTGAAATTTTACCGGAATGGTTTTGCTCGGTGGAAAACGCCACTGTTCATCGGAGGCGATGCGGGCGCCAAGCAACAAGCCGTGGCGGTCTTCCATCACCGATGAAGTGGAATCCCTGAACAAATGTCTGGGCAGTGAAAACCAGAAAAATATAAAAAACAGGATGATAAGCCCAATCCACCATTTTTTTTTAAAAACGATAAGGCTTTTTTTTCCCGACAAGAAGAGTGGACGGTATTTAGTTTCAGTTACCAATTATTCGTTTTGAAATCCGTTATAAAAATAGCAATACTTGAAACATATCACAAAAAATTAAAAAATTTGACGTTATATAACTTTTTTTTAATTAGTTACGTATAAAATGAGTATTATTTTTTATCTTTGTTAAATTAAAATTTTAGATTTTTTGTGTTTAATAAATACAAAAAACTATTACCCAACTACTACCATGCACAAGTTTTTAACCTCTATTTATTTGACCTTTTTCTTTTTGAGTTTTCTGTTTGTAGAAAATAATGTTTCTGCTCAACTCACTGTTGTAGAAGGCTCTGGCCTTGGATTGACGCCCATAGGCCTGGTTCAACAGGTACTCGTTGGAACAGGTGTTACCGTGAGCAACGGAACCTTTAACGGATCTGCTGCGAATATTTCCTCCACCATGATCGGAAGGTTTAATGCTGCCGGGGCTGCTGCCACGCAATTAGGTTTTTCCTCCGGCCTCATTATTACTTCCGGACAGGCTTCGCTTGCCATAGGGCCTAATGATATCGGAAGTGATGGTTACGGAGCCTCTACCGGAAGCGACCCCGATTTACAGGCATTGGTTCCTTCACATACTGTTTACGACAAAGCGGTACTGGAATTTGATTTTGTCCCAATAGCCGACACGATTAAGTTCCAATATGTTTTTGGTTCGGAGGAATTTGATGAATTTTGCAATACCAGTTATAACGACGTTTTTGGTTTTTTTGTTAGCGGTCCCGGCATTTCAGGGCCTTTTTCAAATAATTCCGTGAATATTGCCAGAATGCCCAACAATCCTGCTAATTATGTTACAATCAATAATGTCTGCGACGCAGGAGGCACTTATTCCTGGTCGAACGCCAGTGGCGTTTACTTTCAGTATGACAGGCTTACTAAGGTGTATACCGCCTGGACACTGGTTCAACCCTGCCAGACGTACCATTTAAAGATTGCTATCGGGGATTGCGGAGACAGTTCATATGATTCGGGCGTTTTTATAAAAGCAGGAAGCTTTTCTGCTTATGGCGTCACGGTGACTTCTCATTATTCTGTCCCCGGTGCCGGAGACAATGCTGTAGAGGGATGCAGCGATGGTGTTATAAGTTTTAAGCTCTCCAGCCCTGCAGCTGCCGCTTATACCATTCCTTTTACAATTTCAGGAACAGCTACAAACGGAACGGATTACACATTCATCCCCAATAATATTACAGTACCCGCCGGTCAGGATTCTGTCGGTATTATTATTCATCCATTAACAGATGCATTATCCGAAGGCACTGAAACCGTCATTTTCAATGTTCAGACCGTTGTTTGCGGTAGCGGGTCAAATGTAACAATTAACATTATTGACAACCTCCCGATGTCGATAACTTCGTCAAACGATACATCCATTTGCGGCGATCCTGCTACGATAGGGGTGGATGTTGATGGCGGTATTCAGCCGTATACATATGCCTGGAGTAACGGTGCCGGGACCACTGAATCCGTAGTCGTTACGCCGACGCAGACAACCACCTATTCATGTACGGCTTCCGATGTGTGCAATTCTACGGCAACCGAAAGCGTTACTGTTACTGTGGGTTCGATAAATGCTGATGCAGGCCTCAACGACACTATCTGTTTCGGACAATATGGCGTACTTAATGCTACTGGCGGGAACTCATACCTGTGGAGCAACGGACAAACAACCGCTTCAATTTCTGTTTCTCCGGCGACCACCACTACTTATTATGTTACTGTCTTTGGCGCGTGTAACGCCATGGATTCTGCAACAGTCGTGGTAAATCCGCTTCCAGTAGTTACAGCTACTGCAACTCCTTCGAATTTAAACTATGGCGAAACTTCTGTTATTTGTGCTACAGGCGGAGGCTTGTATTCCTGGACGGCAAACCCGCCGGATGCCTCGCTGAACAGCCAGGCAACCTCAGCTTGTCCGGTTGTTTCACCCAACTTTACCACCACATACATGGTTGCGGTATTTGATACCAACGGGTGCCAGAATTATGCCTCTGTTACCGTTACGGTTATTCCCATCTATCCGGTGGTGAATTTCTCCGGATCTCCTTTGTCGGGCTGCGAACCGTTATTGGTTCAATTTACGGACCTTTCAAGCCTTGTGTCAGTTGATGCAACATATTACTGGGACTTTGGTAACGGGACATTTTCGTATGAAAGAAACCCACTGGCTTATTATGATACCCCTGGAACCTATGATGTGACACTCACCATTACCAATCCCGGTAATCTTTCAGCGTCACGAACTTATGCCAACTATATCACGGTATATCCCAATCCGGTGGCCATATTCTCAACGTCGCCCCAAAATTCCACCACATTTCTTGACCCCACCTTCCATTTTTTTGATTATTCATTAGGCATACTGGAACACTGGAACTGGGACTTTGGCGATGGCAATTACGATTCTTTACAAAACACGCATCACTGTTATTCCGATAGCGACCCCTATTACCATTTTGATGAATCGGAAGATACAGGTACTTATCTGGTTACACTGACGGTTACTTCAGTTAATGGCTGTGTTGATACCGCTTCAAAATTTATCCGTATTGAACCCACATACGGGCTTTATATTCCTAATGCTTTTACACCGAACAATGATCCGAAAAATGAACAATTCTGCATAAGCGGATACGGTGTAATAGAGGATAATTTTGAATTAATCATTTACAACCGGTGGGGACAGTTGGTTTACGAAACCACCAACCGCGACGATTGCTGGGATGGCAAATACAACGGTAAGCCTGCTGAAACCGGTATCTATGTGTATATGGTGCGGTATATGGATTTGCGGAATATCCGGCACCAGAATAAAGGCACGGTCACGATTTATAAATAAAGCATGCTGTTTTTTTCGATGCCCGGGATTATTTAACAACAGGCATTCACGCTGCATTACCAGCATTGGTTTAACTATTCTGAACCAAAAGACGGCGTCATTTTATTTTGACAGCTTGCAATTTAATCCTATTTTTGCATAAGAAATAAACCAAAAAATCATAAATCATGTCAAATATAAAAATTGCTATTAATGGATTTGGGCGCATAGGAAGGCTCACTTTCAAATCGCTTCAAAAAATGAATAATGTTGAAGTCGTTGCCATAAATGATCTAACCGATGCAAAAACCCTTGCTCATTTGTTAAAGTATGATTCTGTCCACGGGAAATACCCGGGTGAAGTTTCGTATGAGAATGAGTTTTTGATCGTTGATGGGAAAAGGGACCGTGTTTATGCCGAAAAAGACCCCGCAGCGCTTCCCTGGAAAGACCTTGGCGTTGACGTAGTGGCTGAATGTACCGGGATATTCCGCACACGAGAAAAAATGGAAAAGCATATCCAGGCCGGCGCGAAAAAAGTTGTGCTTTCGGTTCCCGCCAATACCGCTCAGGATGTTGACATCACCATCGTACTCGGAGTCAATGATAATCAGCTGAAACCCGAACACCGTTTTATTTCCAATGCATCATGCACCACTAATTGCCTTGCACCCATCGCGAAAGTGCTGAACGACAGTTTTGGAATTAAACACGGCCTGATCAATACCATACATTCTTATACCAACGACCAGATCATCCTTGATGCTCCACATAAGGATTTGCGCAGAGCGCGCGCAGCCGCCATGTCTATTATACCTACAAGCACGGGCGCTGCAAAAGCCGTTGGGCTGGTGATCCCGGAACTTGATGGTAAGCTCGATGGTTTGTCCATGCGTGTTCCCACACCAGATGGGTCAGTAGTGGACCTTACCTGCGAAATGAACAGGCCGGTGACCAAAGAGGAGATCAATGCTGCCATGAAACAGGCTTCTGAAGGTCCCATGAAAGGGATATTGGAATATTGCAGTGATCCCATTGTAAGTATTGATATTGTGGACAACCTGTATTCTTCTATTTTTGATTCAAAACTGACACAAGTTATAGATAATACCTTTGTGAAAATAGTTTCGTGGTATGATAACGAAGCGGGCTATTCACAGAGGTTTGCAGAGCTTATCTTGAAAGCAGGAAGTTTTTGATTTTTCTAACGGGATATAAGAGGCTGTCTCAAAATACTCTTTTAATGATTTTCACCAAAGGCTATATTTGAAACAGCCTATATTAAATAAAAAACCATGGACATAAATCCATGGTTTTTTTGTTGATAATTGTGGAATTAGTATTTCCTCCGGATCATCCAGGCACGATAACGCCTGGCCTGAGGGAAAATGACCGTGCTTAATCCTCTTCATTTTTTTTAAGTTTTATTTCTATCTCTTTGAGCATGGCGAATTGCTTCTCCTGCGTCTCAAAAAGGGTCTTGATTTGCCCGCCCAACAACAGATCCATTTTTTGATGCAGGCTGCGTATTTCCATTTCCGCTTTTAGGTTTACCAGGTAATCATTTTCACTTCTTTTCCTGTCTTTTTCTTCCTTTCGGTTCTGGCTCATCATGATTATCGGGGCTTGCAGGGCGGCAATACACGAAAGTATCAGGTTCATTAATATGAACGGGTAGGGGTCGAATTTATAACGCCCGATCGCCAATACATTGAACGTGATCCATAAAGACAGTACAATCACAAATAAAATGATAAACTTCCAGCTTCCTCCAAAAAGCGCGACTTTGTCAGAAATTTTTTCTCCTTTTGTAAATATTTCTTCAGGGGGATGTAAAAGATTATGAACAATAAGTTCTTCTTCTTTGAGCGTATGCCTGACAATCTTGTTTAACTTGTTGATATAGGCGTTCTCGTCAGAAAGCAGCTTGTCTATTTCTATTTCTTTGTTGTCCATGGTAATAAGTTTTGTTATAAAGATAATTCAAAATTATAAAACCTCAAAGGAGCTATGTGAAAATTAATTTAAACAAAAAGCCACCAGCGGTGCATTTATCCTTATCGACAAAGATGTCGATGGTTGAATTGAAAAAATTGCCGTTAACCGTGCTCGGAAATATTTCTATTTTTACATCGCAAATTTCTCCATATTTAATAAAATAAAAAAACATGAAAAAGTTTATTGGATTTGCTTTAATTATGCTGCTTTTCGGATTGACTCGACCAGTCTGTTTCGCTCAAGAGGAAAAACCAATATTTACTGTAGTGGAAAAGATGCCGTGTTATCCTGGAGGTGATAGCGCCCGTATAAAGTTCCTCGCAGAAAATATTGTGTACCCGCAAGCTGCAAAAGAAAAGGGTATTCAGGGTGTTGTATATATTTCATTTGTTATTGATGAAAAAGGGCAAGTGGAAGATGTAAGGGTGTTGCGCGGTATTGGCGGCGGTTGCGATGAAGAAGCGATGCGCATTGTGAAACTTATGCCCAATTGGATACCCGGAAAAAGCGATGGCAAAAACGTCCGTGTACAGTTTAATATGCCAATACGTTTTACACTGACGTCCGAAAATAAGGATTCTGCAAAATAAAAAAGAGGCCATCCCGTTAATGGGAAAGCCTCTGATTGCTAAATAAATGTATTACGTAAAATTATTTTTCCACTACAAAGCGCTTTCTTAAAAGGGTATTTTCATTAACCTGAAGTTCTATGGTATAGACACCATTCGAAACTCCCTGCAGGTTAATCATAAAATCCTCCGAATTCATATCTGGTGCCGACCATGAGATTTTTTGCCCAAGCATATCCACGATCCTTAGGTTTTCTGGCTTAAGTAGAATACCCGACCCTGCCGATAATTGAATATGGAAACTCCCCGTATTAGGATTCGGATAGAGCGAAAGCATTGTTTCCTTATTAGTTTCCTGCATTCCGACAAAATAATTAAATTCATCTGAAAAGGCTGAACACCCATTGGCAAAGGTCACCTGGACCATATACGTACCCTCGGCGATAATGTTGATCACGCTGTCAGTAGCTCCGGGAATAATATTTCCCTGATAATACCACTGGTACTGGATCCCTTGTACGGGAGTATGCAGGGTCAGCCCATTTTGGAATATCTGTACAGCGGGAACTGTATCCATCTGGATTATAATATCTGAAGATGTACAATGGTGTTGAAGCTTGGAAACTATGGCACAATGATAATTACCGCCATCAATACTTCCTATACCAAATAAAGAGTTTATGGCTTCAGGTTCATTAACAGGGTTGGTGTGCTGTTGTCCAAGCTGGCCATAATCATTGGCTCCCCATGAGAAAACATTATCATCGGTTCGGATAACATAAGAAGAATATTGACCGGCCCGGACCAGTTTAGCAGCCCCCGCTTTGATGATCTTTACTGGGTATAAGGCATTTGAAAGCGATGAAATGCCCAACTGTCCGAGGGAGTTGTCACCCCAGGTATAAACATGGTTTGCAGAATCTACAGCGACAGAATGGCCGAAACCTCCATCAAAACCGGTTACCGGCAAAGGCAGATTCACTTTTACTGGTACCAGGCTGCCGTCGTAAGATCCATTTCCCAACTGTCCGTAGTTATTAGCGCCCCAAACCCAGAGTGTGCCGTCATTTTTTAAAGCCATGCTATGATTTCCTCCGGCCCTGACAGCCACCACATTGTCGATCCCATGAACCTGTACCGGAATATTCTTGGTCACCAGGGTGCTGTCACCCAATTGTCCGTAATTGTTGTGTCCCCAGGCCCATACCTTTCCATCTGCAGTTACCGCAACGCCATGATCGTCTCCTGCAGCGATATCAATTACCTGAGTGAGGGAAGTGACCATATTGGGGAAATTACTTGTAGAATAATTCCCGTAACCGAGCTGTCCGTAGGTGTTTTCACCCCACGAAACAAGCGAATTATCCTGCAAAATGGCCAATCCAAAACGTTTACCTGCTGCAATGCGAATGGCATTTGAAATGCTGCCGACAGAAACCGGTATTGATGAATTGGTAAACGTTCCATTGCCTAATGAGCCGAATTCGTTTTTGCCCCATGACCTGACAGAACCGTCGTTCATTAGCGCCAGGGTATATTCTGCCCCGCAAGCAACATCGCTGGTTCCTGTTATTGAAGAAGCGGGATTAAAAATCAAAGAATTATTTAAAGTGGCATCCCCTAACTGTCCAAAATAATTTGCTCCGACAGAAAACACGGCATCACTTCCACCTGAAGTTGTTTCCAGGGTGAATGTTCCCCCGGTGTGTACATATAATTCCTGACTGGTTTCCCCCGCGATCAAAGTTCCGTCAAGATACCAGCTCAATCCTTCGGCCACGCTGCTTTCGAGCAGGGCAGAGTCCCCTTCACAGAAGTTTGCATCCGGTGTAACAGTTACCTCAGGAACAGGAAGTACATGAACAAGAATGTTGTCAAAAGCCTCTTGAACACAACCGGTCCCAAGGGCGGTTCCCTGGACACTGACTAACTGGCCATCTGAGATAAATGCAGGATTAAAATTGCCGTTCGAGGACGGAGCGCCCTGGGATATTCCATCCAGATAGAACTCATACAAATCAGCACCCGTAGCACTGAACGTTACGGGATCCCCCTCACAAACCACACCTGCCGAAGGAGCACAAGTGAGCCCGATGTCAATATAATTTACGTTTATACTGATCGCAGTATCTGCTACCGACCAACAAGCTCCGTTTCCGCCATGAAGGTTAATAACCTGGCCCTCTTCAAGGTTTGAAGTACTAAAAACAGAATCCTCAGATACAGGAATTCCATCAAGGTAGAAAATATATTCCTGTGCTCCGGTACCTTCAAAGGTAATGGTGTCTCCATAACAAATATCCGGGCCGGCAGTATTGACAGTAAGGCCCACCACAGGATAATTATTAACAGCCACTGTGAAATTATTGTCTGAAACGGACAAACATCCCGCCTGGGAACCCGCAACCGATATGGTCTGGCCGTTTGTAACAGCCGTTGAAGAAAAAATATTGTTTCCGGAAGGCGCCCCTGTGGAGGTTCCGTCAATAAAGAACTCATAAGAGGAGGCCCCGCCGGCTATGAGCGTGAGGGTATCACCGGTGCAATAATTAAGCGGCGATAAAGGAGTAAAAGTTACTACAGGGTATTGATTAACCGTATAGGTATATGCATTTGAAGAGGTTGAGGAACATAATCCTAAAGTACCCTTAACAGTGACCACGGCGCCATTCAAAAGCGAAGATGTGGTAAAAACCGGATCCGGTCCTGTCGGTCCCTGTGAAACACCGTTGATAAAAAACTCAAATGTATCTGCACCGCCTGCCATAAATGATACCGTATCACCTGCGCAAATGGTAGTATCGGGATCGCTTTGCGACAGCGCCACTACCGGGCTGGGATGGACCGCTACCGTATAACTGTCAGGCGAGGTTGCCCTGCAGCCCTCCGTTGAAATTGCCTCCATGGTTACAACCTGGCCATTTGTAATTGAGCCTGAAGAAAAAGTGTTGAAAAAGCTAAAGGCACCCGTGGTATCTCCGTCGACTGAAAACTGATATTTATCTGCACCGGATCCCATAAACGTTATCAATTCACCCTCACATATAGTTGTATCGGGCTCCGAACAGGTCATGGGTGCGACAGGTATAGGATTGACGGTGACAAGCAAAGGAACCGGTGTGCAGGCGCCGCTGGTACCACCGACAGATATGTATTGTCCATCACTAAGGCCCGACGCAAAAAAGACCGAATCGTGGCCAAGCGGTGTTACGGGGCTCCCATTGATGAAAAACCTATACACAGAATCGCCATGAGCCATAAACCGAATCGTATCATTGGCACAAATTTCATTTGCCGACCATGTCCAGGTAATCAGCGGGCGAACATCCATAACGATAACACTGTCGGCCTGTGCCGGGCAAACGCCCAAGATGCCTTCAACGGTGATTATTTGTTGATTCACAAGCGAATCAATAGAGAAATTGTCGGTAGCGCTGAAAGGCCCAATGGTATCACCATTTATGGAGAACTGGTATACATCGGCTCCGGAGGCTTGGAACGTGACGAGATCGCCGTTACAGATCACATTGTCGGGGTCAGAGCTACTCAGACTGACAACAGGAGTGGGCATTACATTAAACTCAAGGAACGTACTGCTGAATCCGATACAACCTTCCGTTGAAACACCTGCAACGATCATATTATCGCCATTTGAAAGTGTTGAAATAGCAAGCGTATCTATTGCTGTGGTGGATCCTAAGGTGTCTCCGTTGAGCAAAAACTGATAAAAATTAGCATTGCCGGCGTCAAAAACAACCGTGGTTCCTGAACAGATGGTAAGGTCCGGATCAGAGCATGTGAGTGTCACCAGTGGCAGCGGGTTAACAGTAACGGTCAGGCTGTCAGGGCTTGTTTTTCCGCAACCTGTTGTAGTATTTTGTCCGAAAAGTGTGAACAGATCGCCGTTAACCGCCGAAGGAATGATCCATTGGTTTGTTGTGCTGAACGAGCCGAATGCAGTTCCGTTCCTGTAAAGCTGGTATTTATCTGCGCCATTTCCTGTAAATATAATGGTGTCAGCCTCGCAGATAGTGGTATCAGGTTCATCCGATACAAGGCTCACAATGGGCAGGCTGTTTACGGTGTAGGTATAGTGATCGCTCGTGTCTACACAGCCCTGATAAGTAAGAATGACAAAAACCTCATCACCATTATTAAGGTCTGGGGTTTTATAAACAGAATCGGAAGGAACAATAGAATCCCCGGCAACCATGTAAACGTATGAAGGATTCGGAGTGGTTGAATGAGCATTAAAGGTGACGGTATCGCCCATACAAATGATAAAGTCTGCCTCTGATGTACTAAGGGTTGCTTCGGGCTTGTAAATAGTCAGGGTGTCAATGTATGTATCAATACAACCGGTAGCGGTGTCGGTAGAAATCAGAGAAACAACATAGCTGGTATTATTCGCGTAAAAGTGGGAAGGGGCCGACAAGGTTGAAGAGCTGTTATCCCCGAAAGACCAAAGAAACTCCATGCCGGCGCCTCCAAAGTAGGTAGAAGATAAATTCGTAAAATGAATACTATCATTGAAACAGGTCGTGGGAGGAAGGGAAAACAGGGCCGTGGTCTGTTTTGAAGAATCAAAAAGCCATCCCGGGTTATTACCAAGGTTTTTACTGAATAAAGCCGAGGCGCCAAAAGTTGCGCTGATATCTTTAAGATTCAGGCAGGTACCGTAAAAACCGCTTCCGCCAGTTTTGGTGAGCGTGGCAATGTTTCCGGGATTAGAACTGCTTAAAAATATAGAATCAAGGCAGGTTGCATTTATAATAATACTGTCAAATGATTGTACAATGCCTGATTTCAACCAGACATGGAGTCCGGCATTTATCTTCAGGAGTTCAGTGGTGTCAGAGCTTAGAATATCTACCCTGTAATAAGCCCCGTCGGTATCCGGTTCCTTGTATCTGAATTCCACATATGAATATTTTTGACTGCCACCATCAAAAATAGTATAGCCCGTTGAGTTAAAACCGAGCAAGAGTTCGGAAGCATCCATATTTAAATTCAGTAACGAAGCATCCTGCATCGTAAAATTATAGGCCGCAGTTATTCGGCTGTTGCTGAAATTAACACGCTTTTGTTTATCCCCGGAAGTTTTAAATACTCCGGCGTAAATATCTTTCTGGCCGGAAGAAAATGTTCCCGACAAGATGTTAATGGTATTCAAGGTGTCCAGCAAAAGATTTTTAAGCAAACGTACGGTATCGGAAATATTCTTTCCTTCAATACTCAGGTTTACATTAATATGGTTGGATGGTGTGAAATTGCTGTTCCGGTTCTGTGGAGAAAATATGAACCGGGGCGCATTGATATCTGAAGATTGATACATATTTGTATAGCCAACAGCCAGTGTATCGCACATGACAACAGATCCGGAAACCGTCATGTCACTTTGGAGAAGCAGGGCCGGTTGTCTGGTTATCTTCGGATCCCAAATCATGGACCCGCAGTAGGCATTGGTTTCAATCATGACCGTATCATGGCTTCCGGGAACAGCAAAATGAATACTGTCAAACACAACGGTGTCCATCGGCCCGGGCAGGCACAAGGCGGTCACATTATTGACTTTCCAGTTGAGCCTGTCGTTCCATAATGTTGATTGCAACCCGGACCAGTAATATGTTTTTCCGGCGCCTCCTCCCGTAATATTCCAACCGGAAAATTTATTCAACCCGATTGAATTCAGAGCATTATAAATATGGCTGGTATCATCGATGGCGCATACATTTTTAATGATCACATTATCAACGCTGATAATATTCATGGTGTCGGCGCCATTCATCATGAACAATGCTGTATCCGCGGAGCCGGAGTAGTTACTCAGCGTGATTGGTTCTGTACACGAGCCGGAGGCAACAATGGAGTCGAACCGGATCGTTTGCAAAGGTTCACACTCAAGGAGCGCTCCCGGCATTATTTTCATCAATTTGAAATTTGCACCTCCGGCTATTCTGGCTTTTGCACATCTGATATCCAGCGTGTCAAAGTTTCTGTTGCCGGCATCCACAAGCATGAAATCCGTGCCGGTTCCAACAAGACAAATAGATGCCGAATTATTTACCAACGTGAGGTTACTCCCGGTGGACCTCCAGGTAGTATCTGATCCGTCAAGGAAAATAGTACTGTTTGAATAATTCAGCGAACGCGGCAGGCTGCCCCCCGACAATAAAGAATTGCAATGTAAATCATTGGTGTTAAGGTTCAATGTTCCTCCAATAAGTTTCAGGGACCCTTTGAAATTAAGAGTATCAGTCAGCCTCCACAAATTGGCGCCGGCCCCGTTTATTTCGATATCACATTTTATATCAGCTCCGTTGCCGTCAATCGTGTCCGTGCCGGCTACAAATTTTTGCAATTTAAAACCTCCTGAGTTTTCAAAATGCGACATAGGGCAAAGGACAAGGTTTCCGCCCACGGCTAAGAAACCGCTTCCATTGATAATTCCTTCGTAAGTATTATTTGTCCATGTCATGTTATTGCAATAGGCATAACCGTCAACGGCGACCGTATCATCTGAACTGAAAGACAGGTTATCAAAAATAACATTCGTATTTCGTGAAGGGATGCATGCCTCTGTAAAAACCACAGGGGTTGTGGACCAATGTCCCGGATCATTCCAGTTTCCGCTGCCATTTCTCCAGTATAAGTCACCGGAATATGCCGGCTCGTTAATGGTCCAACCTGAATTATTTCCTTCATCGAAGGAGTTGTTGGCAACAAAGATTCCCTGAGCCTCTATACTTTTTAATTTCAGAAAATCTGCAGAGATGGAGTTGGTGGATTTGAGTATGGGGCGGGGCGAAATACAGCCCAGGTCGTCATCACAAAGCGGGCAGGAAGGGCAAAATGCTTTGATATAATTATAATTTTTACAGTCCCCGGCTGAGGTTATGCTGTTTACAGTGATGGTAATTCCTCTTGCCAATGCAACATTAGATCCTGAATTAAAAGCCAGCAGGGATGTTTTAAATGAATTAAATAACATCACATTTGATTGGGGCAGATGGACTTCTTTAAACGTGTTCACAAAGTCCTTCCCGGTCCGGATGATCACTGTATCAGGCCCTGAATAAATAAACTGAAGGATCGCGGTATCAGATTTAAGCGTCAACCCTTGCGATTGAAAATACAGCGTGTTGCCCGATGCGTTTAAGGTGATTATGGAACTTGATAAATCAATTGTTCTGGTTAACGGTGTGACACTTGTCAGGAAGGCGGCATTCAAGGCATATCCCCTGGTATAGAACTTACCACCTCCAATCATTTCTATTCCGCCAGTTACGGACAACGGGCTTAGCAACAACATTTTTTTATTTCCCGAAAAAATTATTTTGCCCGGGATAGAATTTGCATACAAATTAACATAGTTGGTATCGAGAAAATTAAAGGCCAGGTATACAGGCCCGTTTTGCATGAAATCCATTTGGTTGGAGATCGCCATAGAACCTTTTATGGTGAGGGTATCATTGCTGTACCATTCCGGATTTACTACCGGTATGGAATTTTTTAATGTTGTGTCGGTATTGAAATGCAGGCATGTAACGCTATATCCGTTGGTGTAAAACAATCCCCCAACAAAACTAAGACGATTATAAGGAAGATATAACCTGCTAAGGAGTTTAACGGAATCGGAAGTGAGAACCACGTCGCAAGCCAGGGAATTATTGGCAAAATCCAGTTTGGCGGCAAGAGGGTTGTGGGCGTCAATTTCAAGCACACCCCCAAAATTGAAGGTTAAATTATTTGAAAGGATACAGCTTCCATGAATCCGCAACGTGTCTGTTGGGCCTGAAAAGAAATAGACATGAACCGTAATGCCGCTCCAATCCATCATCGCGCATTCGGAGATGGTGGTATCAAAATTAACTGACTGGTTAGTGAGGGTGAAAGAGTTCGCATCAAAATAAACGGTATCATTAGCTCCGGGAACGCTGGAGTGCATGACAGCCCCGCCGGTAGTAACAGCCCAGTGATTGGCCACGTCCGACCAGTCTCCGCCATTACCAACCCAGTAATATTTATCAGCCTTTGCAGCGTGAAAAATTGAACATAAAAAAAGAACAAGAACCAGCAATCTTTTCATACAATAATACTTTATAGTTATTAGGGGTTTATTTTTTTCGGCTGGAAAAGTACAAAAATTTTTTAATTTTTTTAACATAAATGCTAAATTTAAAAAAATGTTTACTTTTATCGTGCCGTTACATATGTCTATTTCGGTTCTTTGTAATTTAGGTCAAATACCCCACATTTGTGATTTGCGCAAAAATTAAACTTAAATAAAAATCCTATCACATAAATTTTTATAAACATCCCATCAAATGAAAAAACATTGCTTATTATTTCTGGCCATAGGATTATGTTTTACAGCTCAAACTACTTTTTCCCAGGTACAAACAACCACGATAGACAGTACATTTTATAAGGCGGTAAAGTCAAATTCGGTTGATAGCGCGACATTTGCGCGTAAACAAGCGCCTACCTATGATGGTAAAGGTATTCCGGTGGATATTCAAAGGGATCTCAGTGACACCTTATCCATCCTGCCAGGAACGCATGCAAAGCTGAGGGTGCCAAGATATTTCGAAGCGTTCACCTATGAAAAATTTTCCGGGTTTCTTCATAAAGGGACTTCCACCAGTATTTTAGCCTATGAATACCCGGGGGCAGCATTTACAGCGATAACCAACCAAATGTCTGATTCTACTTTTTCTAAACAGGGAGCTGAATTGCTTGAAGTCCTTGATCTCAAACGAACCGATGGCAGCCCGGCTAAGGCTTATATCGTGCGGATCAATACCAAAACAGCGCCGGTGATCCGCATCATGTATTTTACCGGAAATTATCAGACCACGTATTACCTTATTGCGAACATTCCCGAAGTAGTTTCAAACCTGCTGCGGAATGTTATCCTTGAAAGTTTTAAAACCCTTGAATTTTAAATTGATTAAAATGATAAAAATAATACGCCTCGTTGTTATTCCGCTCATTTTTTATTCCTTTTGCCTGAACGCCCAGGATACCATTGTTACCTATCCCGCGAAGTTTCATACAGAAAATCAGAATTACTGGGGCCCGGGGAATACGGAAGTAAATTCTCACGAAATATTAATTGATTATCATTATCCGGTAACCCCGTTTGGATGGGACTACGTTTATAATATTGCCGGAGGACAATATGGGATTGCTGCCGGCGCCTTCACCTGGGTTACGGTAGGAGCGGGGTTGGATATCCATGCAGACGGAGAGAAGGTGAAAGTAGATTACCTGGCCGACGTTGACATGCAAATGCCTGCTGCCGGAACCTTTGACAAAGGAGATGTGGTAACCATTCAAACAGATATGGATCCTGTTGCGGATAGCTGCAAAATAGAATACGACAAATATAATCTGGATCTTGGGCTGGCGCTGGATTTTGGCCTTGGGATTTGGATCGGCGCACAAGCCTGTTGGGACGATTGTTATGGGTACACCATATTTGAATATAACCTGCCGGCTTTATCGGTCAGTTTGATTAATATGTCAGGCGGCTCACTTACCATTGGTGAAGAGACTATTAACGGCGAAATATTTCCGGATATGCCGCCGGTTTTATCTAATTATCTTTATACTCATGATTCCCTTTCACTAGGTATTCCTGGGATGCCGTTCAAGGTTGTGTTGAAATACCCCTCCCGCAGTACCGATTTTAACAACACGTTTTTGTCGGGCGATACCCTGATCTGTCAGTCTGCATCACCATTCAAATACATGCAAATACAGATAGATGTTATTAAACTGGTAGGAAAAATATTGGCAAAATCTCCTGAACCGGTTACGCATGCTGCGGGCCTGGTCCTTAGCAACCTGAGTAATAATATTGATTTAGGGATCATCGGTATCCCTATACACGTTGGATATTCAATAATAAAATCAGGTATAAACCTGAAATTGTATCATAGCCGTAAACTCAAGTTTATTCCAAGTGTCAGCGCCCAAATGAAATTTCCGACTGTTGTTGATTACAAGGTGATAAGGCCGGATAATTCCATAGCCTCACAGGGCAGCGATTCAATAGTTCATTATAAAGTTGGTGAAGATATCAGTTTCACATACCCATGTAATTATGATTTTATGAATGTTTCTTCAGAATATTCCATTACCAATCAGTTTTCGAATCACACCTGGGACAAATACATGATGAATTTTTTTGTAGAAATGCTGTGGTTAAATATTGAACTGCCCTCATATACTCTTATTCCTGAGATATGCATTCCTATTTATGAACCCTGCGGCCCTTGGTATTGTTATTTTTGCGACTGGTGTTATGATGGTGAATGGTGTACCCCTGCCGTAGTTTTTCCTGGTGTTAATTTTTCAGCCGGGCCCTTGGTAAACTGGGAACTCCCCATAAACTGGAAATATTTTGACTGGGCAAACAACACCTGGCCCCTGAATGGATTTAATACCTATCTTTCACCGGTTCCCCTCAGATTAAAACCAAGGCCTTTCACCATTGCAGCTACCGCCGTGCCTGTCAATTGCTACGGCCAGAGTACCGGACAGGCTACCGTCACCGTTACCAATGGAAATCCGCCATACACCTATGAGTGGTCAAACGGACAACCACCAACAACTTCATTTAGCAATACCAACACGATGAGCAACCTGGGCCCCGGCACACATTATGTGGTAGTTACTGACGCCACCGGTTGTCAAAAATTTATAAATATTACGCTGGATCAGCCCCAGGCCGCACTTGCAGTAAACGCAGCGGTTACTCATGTTAATTGTAATGGCGCCGGAACAGGAGCCATAGATATAAGCCCTGCAGGCGGTACCGCCCCATACACGTTTAGCTGGGATAACGGAGCCTTAACCGAAGACCTGAATATGGTTTCGTCCGGTACTTATGTTGTTACGATTACAGATAGCAAAGGGTGTACTTTTGTTCAGAGTTATACCATCCAACAACCCCCACCATTGCTTGTTTCATCAACGTTCACCAATGTCAGTTGTTACGGAGATTCAACAGGAACTGCCGCTGTTGTTGCCAGCGGAGGCATTTCACCTTATAGCTATGCATGGTCGGCCGGAGGCTCAAATCAGCCCAACGCAGGGAACCTTGCAGCAGGATCATATACCGTTAGTGTGACAGATGTGAATGGATGTTTAAATACACAGGTCATTCAAATCAATCAGCCTGCTTTTCCAGTTTCTTTAAGCGCCACTTCACAGAATGCAAATTGTTTCGGTGAAGCTTCCGGAAATATTAACATCATCCCTGCCGGAGGAACACTGCCATACAACGTTTCGTGGTACAACCCTGCCGGGCAGATCATGAACCTGCACAACTTTGGCATTGATTCACTGACATCGGGAATTTATAATGCTATAATCACAGATGCAGTGGGTTGTTCAAGAGATACCAGTATTTTTATTTCGCAACCGCCAATGGTAACATGGAACTTTAGTACGGTTGACAACCTCTGTTTTGGCGAATCGAACGGATCTGCAGCGATTTCAGTTTCCGGTGGGGTTGCTCCATATACATACCTCTGGTCAACAACTTCTGTGGATTCTGTTATTACCAACCTTTCATCAGGGAATTATTCCGTAACCATAACCGATAACAATGGTTGTGAACATCAGACATCCGTGATGATTTACCAGCCATCCTCTGCCGTTTCGGCTTCTGTAGCACCAACACATGTTTTATGTTACGGGTATTCCAGCGGTAAAGCAGACCTGAGCCCTGCCGGCGGTACGCCTCCATACACTTTTTCATGGTCAAATGGGTATAACGGCGAGGACCTGATAAATGTTCCGGCAGGTACTTATACGGTAACAGTGACCGATAACAATGGTTGTGTTTCTTACAGCGGCACCGTAATAAACGAACCGCTGGATTCTCTTTCGATGCAATTGAACGTTGTAAATGCCAGTTGTTATGGGTTTAGTAATGGCAGCATCAGCATTCAGCCTTCAGGCGGAACCACGCCCTATTATTTAAGATGGGACGATACGGATTTTCTGATAAGCAACACCGGGCATTTGCTTGGCAACCTGCCTGCAGGTTCATATCAGATTATCGTAACAGATGCCAATGGGTGCCAGTTAATGCAAACAATTTCAGTTACAGCGCCGGCAGCTATCCTTCTGGAAACCACCACCACTGTGGTAAATTGCTTTGGCGGGTCGGACGGAACGGTTGACCTTTCTGTTAACGGCGGCACATTGCCATACAGTTATTTGTGGTCCAACGGAATGTCAAGTGAAGACCTTTCCGGAATGCCTGCCGGATCGTATACCGTGACGGTTACCGATGCACAGGGATGTACCATAAGTACAAGCAGCCTGATAAACAGCAATCCCGAAATTCATGTAACGGCCTTGACACAACCTATCAGCTGCATTGATAATACTGATGGAAGCATTACGGTTACCGTATCCGGCGGAATTGGTGAAATTTCTTATTTATGGGCAGATGGAACCACCGCAAATAATATTCATAACCTGGCGGCCGGAAATTATTCCATCACATTAACCGATGCCTTGGGTTGTGTAAAACAACTTGATTTTACGGTACCGTCGAGTTTATATGAATGCATTTCTATTCCTACATCTTTTACGCCGAATGATGACGGGATAAATGATACATGGATCATAAGGAATATTGACCTTTATCAGGGAAACATCGTGAAAATATTCAACCGCTGGGGCAACCTGCTCTATGAAAGAAACCCTTACAATGAGCCCTGGAATGGTACCTTTAAAAGTGATCCCGTACCCGCCGAAACCTATTATTATATCATAGACCTAAACAATGGAACCAAACCATTTACAGGCACAGTAACCATTATAAGATAATATTTTAATATGAAACGACTATCCTTATTTCTTTTATTCACTGCCGTATCAATTCTGGCTTTTGGTGAAAATGATCCCGGAAATAAAAATGACGGAAACAGCCCGCCTCCCTGCCATACAGCAATTCTTAGCGGGCAAAATGTTTCCTGCTACGGTGGGTCAAACGGACAAGCTACCGTTACCATCAATCGTCCCGGCACCTATGATATTATTTGGTCAAACGGCACTTTTGTCGATAATACTACTTCGTTAACCAACACCATCAGTGGGCTGAGCGCAGGTTATTATGATGTTCAGGTGATTGATGTGGTGAGCGGATGTTCGGCATTTGATATCATCAATATCACACAACCACCCTTATTAAAAACCAGTAAGACATTTGAAAATGTAAAATGTTTTGGCATGTCCACAGGCAGTATTAACCTTACCGTGACAGGAGGCACCATAAATTATACGTATAACTGGTCCTCCGGACAGAACACCCAGGACCTGGCAAACTTAGCGATAGGAAATTATTATGTCACGGTTATGGATAGTAAAGGCTGTATTGCGAAAGACACGGTTTCCATCACACAACCCGCCCAAGCAGTAGGACAGTCGTTGACTTACCAAAATCCGAAATGTACCGGATCTTCCGACGGGTCTATTGACCTGACGGTTTGGGGTGGGACTGCGCCGTATGTGTATAACTGGAATGACAGCGCAGATTTTTCGCAGGATTTGAACGGCATCCCATCAGGCAGCTATTCGGTTGTAATTACAGATGCCAATCTCTGCACGCTTAGCACGATGGCAACCCTTACGAATCCGCCCGTCCTTGTTACTTCTATTACTTCAACGGATAACCTTTGCTATGGCGAAACACAAGGAAGTATTGACATGGAGGCCTCCGGCGGAACACCTCCTTACTCATATTCCTGGGCAAACTCAGACTATATCCTTTCCTGGCCGACCGAGGATCTCACAGGCCTTTCTAATTATAAATACTATGTCACCATTACGGATGCTAACGGATGTCTTCGTGTAGATTCCGCCCTGATTAGTTCACCTCCTGAAATACAAAGCTCTATTACAGCTACCGATGTCACCACTTTCGGAGGGATGAATGGCGCCATCACCTTGAACGTGACGGGCGGTGTACTTCCGTATTCTTTTATTTGGTCGAACGGAAGCAGTAATCAGAATCTTAGCGGAATACCTTCAAACTGGTATTATGTGACGATTACCGATGCGCACGGATGTACGCGTGAGGACTCTGTTTTCATCAAAGAACCTTTGAGTGCGCTGGTTGTTGGGCTTACTGCCAACAACGCCTTATGTTTTGGGAGCAGTACCGGAAGTATTTTTTCAGTGGCTGCAGGCGGCACCCCGCCCTACAACTTCATTTGGTCTACAGGTGATACCACCGAGAGTGTTTCAGATGTTTCTGCAGGTGTTTATACCATAACGGTTTATGACTTCTATGGCAATTTTGTCAGCGATTCGGTTGAGGTGCTTCAGCCGGATCCTATAACCTTCACGTATGCAGTAGGCAGCATTACATGTTCCGGACTTAATAACGGAAGTATTGATATCACCATGGTCGGAGGCACACCGCCCTTCACTTACCAGTGGATGAATTCAGAATATGTCCTGGCTGCCCTGACAGAAGATATTTCAGGAATGCCTGCCGACCAGTACTATCTGGAAGTTATAGATTCGCTTGGTTGTAGAGGAAGCATCAGTATCACGATCAACCAACCCCCGGCACTGAACATTCAGATAACACACACCGATGTATCTTGTGCAGGCGGCGCTACCGGAACTGCCGATTGTATAATCACCGGCGGCACGCTGCCATATAGTTATCTGTGGTCCGGCGGCCAGCAGACATCCGGTATTACAAACCTTGCCGCGGGAGTTTATTCCGTTACGGTTACCGACAGCAACAACTGCCTGGTTTCGGATAGCGTTCGGATCAACCAGACGGATTCGGTATCGGTGAGTTATACCACAACTCCGGTCAGCTGTGTTGACCAGCACGATGGAAAGATCAGCGTCACAGCCTCCGGAGGAAACGGGGATTACACGTATTTATGGAGTAATGGCGCCATCATTCCGGATATTGAGGAACTGTATGCAGGTACTTATGTAATCACGGTTACGGACTTTATGGGATGTGTTGGCGTGAAATCGGTAACAGTAACAAAATCTGAGGTTGACTGCATCAATATACCGACCTGTTTCACACCCAATGGTGATGGTTTTAATGACACTTGGCACATCAAAGATGCGGAACTATACCCTGAGTTTTTCCTGGAGGTTTACGACCGCTGGGGGCTTTTACTATATAGCCTCAACGGAACCTATGAACAGTGGGACGGAACCTACAAAGGAAAACCCCTGCCCTCGGAAACCTATTATTATTTTCTCAGGCTTACCTCCGAAAGCTCCGTCATACAAGGAAATATTACGATTGTCAGATAAGAAAAAATATAGCTATGAAAAAAATAACCGCCATTCTCGTTTTTCTTCTTGCATTTAATCTTGTAAATGCCCAGCAACTGTCGCTGACCAGCCAGTACATGATGAATCATTATGTGCTGAATCCCGCAATAGCAGGTACAACCAGTTATATACCTATTAATCTGAATGTCCGTAACCAATGGGTAAATATCAAAGGGGCTCCTGTTACTCAATCACTTTCTGCTCATGCTTACCTCGGTAAAAATATCGGTATCGGTGGCTTCTTCTTCAATGATGTAACAGGCCCGACAAGACGTACGGGAATGTGCGTCTCCGTGGCCTACCACCTAAGGCTGAACAAGGATTATTCGCGTAAGCTGAGTTTCGGTCTGGGAGGGGTTTTCTTCCAGCATTATATCAACAAAGACATGCTCACTACCGACGTGCCTGAGGATATGACCATCCTGAACGGGTTCAACAACCGCTTTTGCCCGGACGTTAATTTTGGAATTTACTTTTCACAGACCGATAAATTTTATGTCGGGGCCTCTGTGTTGAATCTTTTTGAAATCAGAAAGGACCTTTTCAACCTTTCCAACAAGATTCAAAATCCAATCAAAAGGACGTATTATTTCAATGCCGGTTATTATTTCAAACTGGGGAACGACTTTGGCGTTGAACCTTCCTGCCTGCTTCAGCTTCAGGAAACAACACCTTTACAACTCGATGTCAATGCCCGGTTTACCTATAAAAATATGATCTGGCTTGGAGCTTCATACCGTATGAAAGACGCTGTCGTCATGATGTTTGCACTCGATTTGAAAAAGTTCGCGATCGGATATTCCTATGACCTGACCCTGAGCGAGATCAAAAAACATTCTTACGGATCCCATGAAATTAATCTGACGTACCGGATTTTTAAGAAAGATGCCTTTAAAAATAATTCCTTTCCCCTGTTTAACTGATACTTTGTTCTATGAAGTTTAAATGTTTTTCTGCCTTACTGGCGTTGTTGATTTGTGCCACGTTAGGCAATGCACAAATATATAAGGCCAACGAATTTATCAGAAAAGGAAATTTTGAAGAAGCGGCCTTTATACTTGAAAGCGCTACTGCAAAAGGGATCAAAGATAACACCTCGCTGATAAACCTTGCGTATTGCTATATTAAAATGCATGATTACGGGAAGGCGGAGCAAACCTATGTAAAGATAACCGGAGAAAAAAGAATTGACAAGTCCCAGTACTTTTATTACGGAGAAGTGCTCCGTTTCATGGGAAAATATAATGAAGCCAAGGAACAATACAACAAATACCTTGAACTATTCCCCGGCGATTTTCTCACCATAGCAGCCATTCGTTCCTGTGATTCGTTGCTGATTTGGAAGGATCAGTCTACTGGAGCTATTGTCGTAAATGCAAAGGAACTCAATACGGATAAAGAAGAATTGTGGCCGGCCATCACCAACGATGGGCTGTTCTACATATCTAACAACATGGATTTGCTGGTAAAAACCGGGGACACGACCGAATTTATGAATCCGAAAATCACGTTTATTTATCATGTGAAAGAAGGGCAGACTTCTGTTTTCAGGCCTTTTAGCGATAGCATCACGTACCTGAGTTATTCAAACAAAGGCGGAAAATCTGCGATGGTGGTTAAAGAAATCCGGAACACCGTGGATGGCTTATTTATGGGCAAATCCGTGATCAAGATAAGCGATGACAACAAGACATGGAAAGATTTTCTGCCCGCTGAAATTCCCGAAGGATACATCAGCAACCATCCTTGTTTTGCAAAAAACGGAACCCGTATTTACTTTGCCAGTGATATTCCGGGCGGTTATGGCGGATCGGATCTATATTACTCGGATTATGCAGACGGTTCATGGAAAAAGCCTGTAAACCTTGGAGAAATCATCAATACGCCCGGGAACGAGATGGCTCCTTTCGTCACTGAAAAAGAGGACATACTGTATTTTGCTTCAGACGGGCATGCGGGTTATGGCAACCTGGATGTTTTCACTGCTGATGCCGAAGGGAACGGCTGGAGCCAGCCCCGGAACATGCGGGCTCCCATAAATTCGGTGGGTAACGATTTTGGTTTTGTTTGCGGGAACAACCCGTACCATGGATATTTTGTTTCAAATCGCTATGGATCCTCATTGGGTGGTAATGATATTTATACGTTCGGACTGCCGGAGCCTGTGGTAATTCCTGATACAGTGAAGCCTCCGGTAGTGCAGACCGTACCAGCCGATACCTCATTTGTGTTTTTCGAAACTGCCAAATGGGTGATAGACCCGATGTTTAACCGCGGGCTTGACTCCATTGCCGAAATTCTTAAAAAACAGCCATACCTGAAGTTGAATGTCATTAGTTGGGCCGACGTCCGCGGAACGGACATGCTCAATGCAAACATTTGTGATGAACGGGCGTTGACGGTAAAAAACTGGTTTATCAGCCACGGTATTGATTCGAGCCGTATCACTATAAAGCCGTCAGGGGTATCCTCCAAAACCGTATTGCCGAAGCTGGTTTATCATGTACAGCTGGGTGTTCTCAGCAGGCCCGGCCAGGAAGATTATTATCGGAACATAATACAGGAGGAGGTTCCGGTAGCCTCATGTATGTATGAAGGGAAATATTGTTATTTTGCGGGACGCGGTTCTCTTGCTGAAATAACAGCCCTTGAAGCCAAATTGAAAACAGCATACAAAGTTGCGGGCCTCATTTCGGCCTCTTACAGCAATTACTACCTTCCCGATCTGAAATATGCGCTGAACCGAAGGGTGGATATGTATTTTACGAAGTGAAGCGTAATAAAAATTAAGAGGTTGTCCCCCAAAGCGGACACAGAGAAATAATAGGGGAAAATTCCCTTTTGAGACAGTCACCTTTCTTCGTTTAAAAACGTGTTTCCTAATTTTGAAAAGAAAAAAAACAATAACGGAATATGATTCGCGAAATGGAAAAACTGCCATTAACCCGGTTCGGAAAATAATTTTATTTTTACATCGTTAAAATCGCAAAATTTTTGAAAAATAAAATCATGAAAAAATTTATTGGATTTCTAGTTATTCTATTGTTCTTCGGATTTACTCAACCAGATTGCTTGGCTCAAAAAGAAACACCAATATTTACTGTAGTGGAAGAGATGCCGTATTATCCCGGAGGCGATGACGCCTGTAAAAAGTTCCTGGCAGAAAATATTGTGTACCCGCAAGCTTTAAAAGAAAAGGGTATTCAGGGTAATGTTTATGTTACATTTGTTGTTTATGAAAATGGGCACTTGGGAGATATCATGGTATTACGAGGTATTGGCAATGGTTGCGATGAAGAAGCTGTGCGTGTTGTAAAACTGATGCCTGACTGGATACCCGGCAAACAGAATGGCAAAAATGTCCGCGTGCAGTATAATATGGCAGTACGCTTTTCACTCGCACCCGAACAAAAAAATTCCAAAAAAAAAGAATCTAAATCTAAAAAATAAGAGTATAATAGGATCAGAGAATTGATTAAGGTGAAAACCCTCTCCCTGCCGGAAATAAAAAACCCGGAAGTATTAATACAACCGGAGTTTTAACTGGTGGGACGTACAAGATTCGTCCCGATAGTCATCAGGATAGTGACCTCGCCGACGTAAAGCCGGGACGCTCTGAACCAACTGATATGAGAATTAGCGAGGGTTTCAGACAATGTTAAGACAAATTTGTTCAAACCATATTCAAACTGCCCATAAAAAAAAGGATTTCAGAAAACGCTGAAACCCCTTTATTTATGCTGTGGGACGTACAAGATTCGAACTAGTGACCTCATGCGTGTGAAGCATGCGCTCTGAACCGACTGAGCTAACGTCCCATTTTTAATGGCACTGTAAAATTATTAAAAATTTTGGTCACCGGGTAAAAAACATTAATTTTTTAACCCAATTAAACAATAAAAGTTTCCGAACCCGTCTGAATGGTTCAGCTAGACGAGCTATTTACAGTTTTATAAAACTGCCATTTTCCAGAAACGCCTCTTTGTTTAACAGCCTGTAAAAATAAATTCCATATGGAAATTTATTTAATGGGATTGTGTTTTTGCCCTGTTTTAATTTCTTTTCCAACAAAAATTGTCCTGTTGAATTAAAAATTTGAAGCGTAACATTTTTATATAAACCTGTTTCAAAATTTATAAAGTCTGAGGCAGGATTCGGATAAATCGGAAATTGTTTTTCATCAGCAACAATCTCTTTAATTCCTACAGGTGCGTTACCATATTTGTCTGTCTTAAAAATGATGATATTTGAACTGTGCCAATCGGCTGGGTATTTCTCCCAGTCCCAATAATTCCATTGAATTATACATCCCCCATCACTAGTTGCTGCAAGCGTTCCGTTTCTATAATTCCCATTACCGCCAAAAAATTTTTGCCAAAAAATCTCACCGTTGATATTTAATTTAGCAATAACAAATTGACTGTTTAATGGAAATTCCCAATCTTTGTAATCCGCTACTGCGCAATAAAACAATGTATCGGGGGTGACATAATCGATAAAATCGGATAATTGCGTCAGCCGGTTATCTGGGTATTCAATAGGAATTGCAATTGTATCAAGAATTTCAGCATTTACCGTACGTAAAAAAAAACCAGGATACGGATATTGTTCTGGCCAGCCACTAATAATACAGGATGAACTTTCAATATAACTGCTATCAGAATATCTCTTTGTGAAGTTATATGTCTCGATCAATTCAGTTTGCCATCGATTAACAATTGTATCAAAATAACTAAAACTATTATCGGATTTAATGATCCAGTTTTTTGAGGTAATCAGGTAACTGCTGTCTTTGGTCATTTCAGTAATGCTAACATAATAACCGTCTCTGTAATCAGGGTTTATTTTTCTAATTAGATTAAACGCCTGATCGGTTTCATATATCAAATATCGATACCATGCATTTTCTTCTTTCGTTAACGTCAGAAAAACATGATGATTATTACTTGTAGTAATATGCCAACAAACAAATTCATTAACAGAAATAGTATCAATGATTTTTTCTGCTATAGTATTTAAGGCAGTATCGAAAACTTTCACAAATAAATAATTATTGACATTATCGGATAGTGTCGTCCAATATATGAAATTATTGTTGGCTTTCTCAATCTGTGTTAATACGTAATTATTAAAATTGAAAAGGATGTCAACATTAATACTATCTATTCTTTCTCCGTTATTATTTAATCTTAAAATAATTTTATTTGTCACTGTTTGTGTTCCTGGGTTAAGTACTCCATATAAAAGATAATAGTTAGAATTAGTTCCCTGTTTAACTGATGTACAGCTATTAATTAAATCATTATTTGTTAGTTCATTTATAAAATTTATAGTTTGAGCAAATAGCATCTTTGAAACTATAATCAAAACGATTAACATAATATATTTTTTCATAGCAATTATATTAAAAAGGGGCTGCATCAACAATGTTCTATAATTTTTTTTCTTTAGTTTTTGTAATCCGTTGCATAATCAAATGGATTTAAATAGTTCACAATTTAATAATTACTACTAAGAAACAAAAACGTGAATTCACGAGCATTTGAGACAGTCCCTTTCGTTTATTAATATGGCATATTGGCGCAATACCAATTTGCACCAGTAAATTTAACCCAGGTATATACTTGATACAACCATGGCGTTGTTAGATGCACTTCCCCCTTTCCTCCTTCCAAGTGCCAACTTAATATTTTTGTATTAGAGGGACAATTATTTGTAAGGGTTTGATATATATATCTTGCCCCGTTTAAATATTTGTTTAATTCATTATAATCCATACAAGTATTTGGCCAACCGCCATAATCCTCTTTAAAATACATTAAGCCCTTAGTGTACCACTGTCCAAATCCATAAATGGGATCAGTATCCCATCCATCATATGAAATGTGACCAGTGCCAATATTGTATAAAATAACATCACCTCCGTTAGGACATGCCTGATAGAGACCTGTAGTGGAAAATATTTTACTGTCAATTAATTCTATTCCACTTTTTGGAGTTTGAGTTGTGTTATTACATAAAAAATCATCAACGGCCAGAACTGAAGTTTGAGTTGGGGGGAAATAATCTTCTCCAAGGACCAAGACATCTTTTAAACCAACTTCCTTTTCAACCTTAAAATAAGCTAAGAAATTTTCAACTTTTTCCAAAGTAATATTCACATAAACCAACTCTTCTCCTTGTGAATTTGCCAATGCAAAGGCTTCCATATCTGAATATTTCTTCATAATATCTTCAGCGTCAAGCAGTACTTTTCCTAATGCATCATATCCTTTTGCCATAATAACAAATTCTGACGAATCTGTTTTTGAATATTTTAAAGTGGTGTCTGTAATATTACCTCTTTCATAATTTAATACGGCTTCAATTTGAAATAAAGCTAAATCAATGGGTTTGTCATCAATTACTATTAAGGTTTTTTCTCCATTTACCTGATTCTGATAAGCGATCTTTTCTTTTTGAAAAGACGTTACAAGAGTTTCTATCTGTGAAACATCAACATTATAAGTGTTCATTTCCTTTACAATTTTATCGGAGACTCTTACCATTTTTATGTCTTGGGTTTCTTTATTACATGAACCCAATAACATTAAAATTAAAACATAATTAATAATTTTTTTCATTTTAATAATTTTTATTTCGTTTCAGCTCCAAAAACAGTTTATAATAAAAAATAAAATAGCGTGGAACTTTAACCCCCTTCGTTTTAAAGGA
>Ga0209099_1000492_pt1 | contig 46941 bp, 31 predicted proteins | sample AD_JPNHW2_MetaG_FD_184430 | JGI IMG/M metagenome (GOLD analysis project Ga0209099, IMG submission 184430) | Active sludge microbial communities of municipal wastewater-treating anaerobic digesters from Japan - AD_JPNHW2_MetaG (SPAdes) (version 2) | ecosystem: Engineered > Bioreactor > Anaerobic...
CGCATTAAAAATTCACACTATAAGTTATTTATAAACAGTTAATTATACTTAATTATTCCTAATGCTACGCATTAGAAAATTCTTTAATGCGGAATTTGGGTTCTATCATCTAATAGCGAATAAACAGAAAAGGCAGCCGATGGCTGCCTTTTCTGTTTGATCGTTTCACAGGTTATTTCGCAACAAACATACGTTTGGTGAGTTTTTCACCTTTATATTCGGCCGTATAGAAATAGATTCCTTCAGGCATATTAGCTGCATCCAGATTGATCTGGTTCTTTCCTCTCACAGCATCAATGTCATCGGTTCTTATTACCTGGCCCAGAATATCTACCATTTCAAAACGTACTTTTCCGCTTTCAGGAACATAAAACACGATAGTGGTATTATTTCCTGCAGGGTTGGGTATGTTCTGATCAAGTACGAATGATGAAAAATCATAAGTTTCAATCCCTACCTGGCCATTTGCATAGATACACGTTTCATCATTGGCAGTATTGGCATCACCAGTAAGGGTTGTTTTGGCACACAGTGTATAGTTTCCGATCGGTGAAATACTCAATGTAGTGAAGGTATAGTCAACAGAATCTCCACCATTAAGAGTTCCATTCCAGATTCCTGCGCCAACCTGAACAAAATTACGGGTGAATACCACTGGTATCGACGTTACCGGGCCGTAACCGTAATTTTTGATACGGACTTTCACGGTATCAGCTTGTCCGTAAATCGTCACTGTTCCGGGTGAAAGAATAGCGGAAACACCTACATCGTTTGGAGCTGGTGTGGTACCAAATGAAGCACAGGTAGAATCATTAAATGTATAATTATCGCCGGTTAATTTTGTGAAAGCACAAAGTTCATAGGTAGATCCCGGTGAAGTATACGGTGCTGTAAAGGTATAGTTTGCTGTTGCAAGTGGCGCCAGCGAACCTGACCATGTTTCAGCAGTAACAGCCCCACCGTTTACAACATATCGTACCGGAATTGAGGTTAATACATTTGTTCCGAAATTCTTAATCGTTACCTGAACAGTTACCTGGCTACCGGTCTGTGTAGCAGCACTTGGTTGCAAAATCGCGACCACGCCGGCATCATTCGGTATCGGAGGAGCGGTAATCGCAAAATTGTCAACAGCCCATCCATCACCAACTCCGCTACCATCTGAGAAGAATTTAAACCTGAATTGAACAGGGCTTGTGGCGTTGACAATAGTTGGTATGGCTGTCAGACGGTATTTAGAATACACATATCCACTTGAACTACCTGACCAACAGGCAGGCGACGCTGTATTATACCAGTTCACCGCATTGACATCACCCTGGGTTCCCAAAGTGGTCCATGTACCACCGCCAATTGAATACTCCACAATGCCGCCATCGTATCCGGCTTCCGTATCATACCAATGCCAGAATTCGAGGTAAGCACTGTCGACACTGGTAAACATGAAGTACGGGGTATAAAGGTATTCTGCCGCACTATTGGTATATTCACCATCAAGGTTTGTTTTCCATGCATGAACAGGGCTGTAAGCAGCATTTATCACTGTTGAACTTGGTGTCCCCCATTCCCATAAAGTTCCTGGTGTAACCCAGGTAACAGGACCTTCAAAATTATCGCTGTAAGGAACATTATAAGTAGGTATACCAGTAACGTGGTTTTTAGCCGTATCATTAAAGTGATCGCCATCAGCCACCAAACTTGTATAAGAATACAGGTCAAATGCTCCTACCGGCATGGTGAATGGAGTTGCAAAATTAACCGTTGCGGTATCTTCCGGGAACAAGGTTCCGGTCCATGTTTCTGTCACTGGAGTTCCAGTCAGCCCAATCCTATATGATACCGGTATGCTGTATAATGTATCCATTCCAAAGTTCTTGATACGAACCTTGACAGTTGTCAGGTTACCAGCTGGAGCCTGCACTACAGGTTTGTGAATTACTTCAACTCCTGCATCTACAGGGTAAGGAATGGTAATTGCAAAATCATCAACAGATGCACCATCATATTCTCCTGATCCGTCACTATCAAATGCAAAACGGAACCGTACCAAAGGTGTATTGTCAAGAGTGTCCAATTTATACTCACTATATTTCCATCCTGAGGAAGTACCTGTCCAACCCGGCAGTGAACTCGAACTTATAGAATTATCATTATACCAGTTCACACCTTTGGGATCACTCATAACGCCTAAAACATTCCATGTTGCACCCGTATCAATGGTATATTCAATCCGAACACCATCCCAACCTGATTCAACATAATAGTTCAACCAGAATTTCATCTTAGCATTGACGGCGGTAGAAAAGTCAAAGTTCTGAGTATAGAGGTAGGTAGTTACATTAGAGGTGTAAGCCGAGGTTAAATTCACATCCCATGCATTTGGTGCACTATGAGCACTATTAGTTGCACCATAATTTGGTGTTCCTAATTCCCACACTGTCCCGGCACTTGCAGGACCTGCTGACCAATATGAAATGGCACCATCAAAATTATCATAATAAGGCAACGTACTAGTTAATAGGCCATAAGAACTCATGCATAACGTATCATTGGCATGAATTGCATCAGTTGCCAACGATGAATATGCGCAAATGGAGAAAGTAGCGGCCGGCACAACAAAAGGTTGAGTAAAAGTAACATCAGTTGTTGCATTTGGCAACAAGGTCCCAGCCCAAGGTTGCGTTGCCTGAAGCACACCATTCACATTATAAACCAGGTTTAAAGAAGTTAATGTATCTACACCAAAGTTTTTCAATGTAACCCTTACCGAATCAGTTGCACCCTCGATAAGTGAAGTACCCGGCATTAAGAATGCTACAATACCAGCATCAATTTGCGGTGTTCCTTGTAAGGTCATACAGGTGGTATCATTGAATGTATTGGAATCCCCCGCAAGAACGGTCCATGCACATAAGGACTGAGCGTTTGGAAGAACAGTGATATTGGGTAAAGTAACGGAACCTGTAGCTAATGGAGCTATATTACCTCCCCCCCATATTACGGATTGAGGTGCTCCGCCTGCATAGGAATAGGCAACAGTCATGTTTGAAGAATTGAAAATTGTATCTGTACCGAAATTCTTAACGGTTACCTGAACCGGAACAGAAGCGCCTTCATTTTGCGGAGTGGTCGGTTGAACAAAAGCTGTCACACCTGCATCATGAGGAATCTGTGGTAATATCCGAATGTTATAATCTTCCGTTTCTCCGTAGGAATAAGACATACATGGTTGCAGGCTTGCACCGGAATAACCTTCTGCAACAATAATACGCATTGCAGTAATTCCAACATGGGTACCAACCGGAACGGTAAATGTTCCTGTAATTGTCCTGGGGCCCTGCGTTGTTGTGGATTCAACATAAACCTGTTCACCCGGATCAGTAAAATCAGCATCCCGGTTATAATCAATCCAGATAGCACATCCGTTCGAATAGTAAGTTGCTCCGTCGCATTCATCTTCAAGTATGGTGAATGAAACTGTAGCACCTTGAATGACAGTCGTTAATGGAGCCAAAGTAGTGAAATTCGAATATTCGTTCAATACTGATCCCGGGCCCGGAGCAACCATCGAGCAATCATAAGCATTAGTGGCACCGTTAACAGTAACACTGAAAATTTCTTCATCCCCAGTATTATCAGCAATAGAATTACAATAAACAGCAGGAGAATTTACAACTGTTTTATGTGCAGTGTCATTTGTCAGTGTGGCATCACATGATAAATCAGTGTAAACAGTAAAATTATATGTACCGAATGCTGACAAATCTGCTGCTTGCGTGAATGTATATAACAAGGTGTCGTTGGTAGCGATAGGTCCCGCAATAATTTCACTTACTGGAGTGCCGCCATTTATAACATAATGTACCGGAATATTTGTTGCCGGATTGGTACCGTAATTTTTAACCCTAATTTTTACTAATTCAGCATTGGTGAGTTCAAGAGCTGAGTTGGGTGTAATTATAGCTTCAGCGCTTACATCGCAGGCAGGAACGCCTGTAACAAAGACTGTATCAGGAATCCTTGCGCTCTCACAACCGCCGGCAGTGCCCGCCTGGTAGATCAATTCAACCCTGGAAATACTGCCGCCAGCTTCTTGCCATAATTCCTGAGGAGCTGTAGTCGCAAGATTATATTGCATACCCAATCTATCAATGGCCACTGTAAATCCATTGATTACTGTAGAACCGGAAGCAGCATAAGAATTCACTCCGCTGGCATCCCTGGTTCCAAGTACGCCAATAACATCACCGGCAAAGATTTGAACAGAGCAAGGAATAGCGCCCGTACTGGCGTTGCCCTGGGCCAGGAATAAGGTAGTAAATGCATTGGTTGTACCCGATGAATATTCTGGTGGCGGAGTTGCCCCAGTAAATCTGACAACCGCGACGTTTTGCGTTGTTCCTGATACCGGTACATTCACTCCTGTAATAATAAAATCACAGGGAGCAGTAAACCAGTAACCTCTGGTGTTTCCAGTGTATGTTGATGATTGGGCGGGCATAACCGTAGTATCCAGTATTCCCATTCCTGCAGTCTGTGTTGCCGCATAATAAACAGTTGTACCATACAGAACCGGAGTTGTAAAGCTTGAACCGATTCCTAATTCAGATCCGCCGGTTGGTACGTTATACCAATAAACCGAATCAACAGCAGTGGCGTTTAAGGTGCCGGTTGTTCCGTAAGTGATTGAAATATTCGCTACAACAGGTGGTACCGGAATATAATTTAAGGTAACTTCTTTATATATAGTATCATTTGTATAATAATTGTCACCGGTCAATTCAGTATATGCCTGAATGTTATAAACAGAATCAATGTTTGCTGATGACAAACCGGTCAGGAACGGTGTTGCAAAAGTAAATGTCAGCGTATCACCAGGTAAAATTGAGCTTGTAATAGGTTCAACCACTGGGGCACTGCCATTTACTGAATATTTTGCAGTAAAATTACCGTTAATAGTATCAGAACCATTGTTCCTGATCCTGATGGTAACATTTTCAGAACCGTTGCTGCACTGATCAACAGGAGATGGCATTGATACTACAGAAGACTCAAAAGGCATCAGTTCAACAAACGCTGTATCAGGAACACGTATGCTGGCACAACCTCCACCGGAAGCCCCTGCTGTCAAAGTAGGATTAAGGGAGCCTATGGTTTGAGGAGTTGATGCACTGCTGATAACCCAATCCGTTGCTGCATTATTATCAGAAACTGTTCTGATTGAACCTGCGTATCCGGACATACCATTAATATTCCCAGTCCAGTCGCTGGCTGAAACGCCATCCACTGGCAGGAACGTATAGCCATTGGATGCCACAGCATCAATAACTACATTGGACGGGTCCTTCAATGCAAACCCTGAAAGGCTTGATGATTGTAACACATCATTTCCGCCACCCATATTAAAGTATTTATTAGCAGGATCATCCGTACCTGTACCTGCATGAAGCACTAAAATTTCCCCTGCACCAAGTGAGACACTGGGTATCGTATATGATCTGGCACCCACTCCATATATATTCATGGTATAATTTTGAAGATCCACTGAAGCGCTTCCCAGGTTGGTGATTTCAACCAGATCCGCTCCTGTGCACCATGTCGGATAAGAAACAGTTGCTCCTGTTCCTGTACTGTAATGGGTTACTTCAGTAATTTTTAAGTCAGGAGAACCTGTGCGTGCCTCAACATAATAAACAGATGTTGTATACAGATTCGGCGTAACAAAAGTATTACCCTGAGATAATATACTTCCTCCGCTTGGAACATTATACCAGAACAAAGAATCCGGGGAGAAAGCATGTAAAGTGGCTATGGCACCGTAGGGAACCGTATCTCCAATTACCGTTGGTGCAGCCGGGATATGGAAAGAAACAACGGATTTAGCAAGAGAATCATTTGTAATTATTGGATCCCCTGTCAGGTTTATCCATACCTTAAAGGCGAATGTCGAATCATGCGTAGTAACAGCAAGATTGGCCGGTGTACTGAACGTATATGTGAGTGTGTCTCCCGGTAATATTGAACCAGAAACAGGTTCGGTTACAGGGCTTGCATTATTAATTTTATAACTGGCCGTAAGACTGCCGTTGATAGTACCAGACCCTGTATTTTTTATTTTTACAGTTACGGGTTCTGATGACGATAAACCACATCCGGAAACCGGCGCTGTTAATGAAAGCATCGCAGCTTCCTGATCGGGAACTATGGAGAGATTAATATCGTCAATATATGCATACCAATAAGCAGCAGGGCTATGGCCCCACCATCCGAAATAATAGGTCCCTGTTGTCGTTGGGACAAAAGTAACTGATGCTTTCTGGTAGGTGGTATTGGTAAAACCAGCTAAAGCAAGCAGGTTAGTTGTCATTGCGGCCGGTGTTGCAGAATTTCCGACCTTTAAATCTATATTTTGCGGATATGACGCACTTTCAACTCGGTACCAGAATTCAATTTTATAAGTAGCGCCAGCTGTCATAGTAAAGCAACGGGAGAACAACCATTCATCCGCTACAACAGATGAGTTATTGTACAATTCAGCACAGTTTGAGCCGGTATGTGAATATGTCGTGTTATATGGGAAGATCCAAGTATAACCATCTCCGTTTACATCGAGTTTGGTCCAGGCCGACATATCATCAGTAGTTTCAAATCCCATGGTATAAGCTGAAGAGTATAAATCCCAGCCGTTTGAGACAACATAATTTGAAATGGTGTCGTTCAATTGGTTTGCATCTCCTGATAATGCCACATAAAATTTGAAGGTATAATTAAGAGTAGCAGCAAGATCGGCTGTTTGGGTAAATGTATAATTAAATGTAGAGTCGGAAGCAATATTGCCGCTTAATACTTCATGAACAGGTGTTCCTCCATTTAGTACATAATAAAGATCGGCGGTTGTGATTACCGTATTTCCCAGGTTTTTTAGCCTGATAGTAACATTTTCTGCAGCGCCAAGTCCGCAACCTGAAACCGGTGAAACAACACTCAAAATTCCTAGGTCATTAGCTAAAGGTGTAAATTCATCAGCGCCCATGTCCGGATTAACCACATCTCTTGTTTCACCGTCAATATCATCGGTGACACCCGTTATCGGAGTACCAATATTATTAATTGATGATGCAAATGTATGCAAGTCGGTTGTGCTGGTAAAAATAGGGTCAGCATTTATCGAATTTACATCCTGTCCGGTTGCTGTTTTCCATGCAGCGAGTGTTGCCTGATCAGTACCCAGATATCCAAGGACACCCTGGGTTCCGGACACATAATAGTCATTATTGTTAATGGAAATAAACGATGTAGCAGGCGCTGTTGAATAAATTGCATAATTCTTTGCTGAAGCGTTTGCTGTATTATTCATGTCGTTTTTAAACACATTATTTTTAAGGTTAATAGCAGTGTTTGAAGTAGAATAAAACAGAATAGCCGTAGTCAGAGTAGCTCCACTATAAGTCAGGTTGCCATTCATGTAAACTGAGTTATAGTAAATATTCAGGCCACCGGTAGTTCCATCAAAGTACATACCTGCAGGTGAAGAGTTGGAGAATCCGGTGTATCCGTCACCGCCAATCGTAGAAACAAAATTATTTGCTATGAGCAAATCGCTTGTTGCATTTCCGGTGTTAACATACATACCACGTGCACCATAACCACCGGTAGATGTGTAGACAATATTGTTGATTTTGTTTTTGGTAATAGAACTGGAAACAAAACCGGTCGAAATTGTTAATCCGACAGGAGTAGTATTGGTTGTAATGATATTGAAAATGGTATTCCCCTGTATATTCGATCCTGTGCAATTTGCAACGATGATACCATCATGCCCCAGGTAATTTGCGACTGTTGAGGATCCAACACTATTTCCAATGATCTGCAAATTGTCCAGAATACCGGGGTTGGATGTGGTACTTCCCTGTGCCCAGATTCCGACATATGCTTTTGAGATGCTGTTATTCTGAATTAAAATGCTATCATTATCGGCACCGGTAGCGCCAATGGTGGCCCCGCCTAAAATAATACCGTAAATACCGGAAGTGTTAGCCCCGGCATTAATAATACAGTTTTTTACCACATTCTTTTTACATCCTTGCCCTGCGCCGGCACTTGCCATCCAGATAGCCGCAGTACCGGAAGCAGTGCTGGTATTGGTAATTGTCATATCGCGGGTGGTTGTTCCATTATTTGACCCGTCAAAAATAATGTAATCAGTACCATTTAATTTAATCGTGCTCGTGGTAGATGCGCTGGTAATAATCACAGTGGCGCCGGTATTTGGCATAAAAGTCACCGTGTTGGTAGTTGAGGCTCCATTGATCGGGTTGAATGTTAACTGACCCGTATAAGTACCTGAATTTATTTTAAACACGGTTGGTCCGCCAACACCACAGTTGTTAAGTGCTGTCATCACATCTGCAAAGGTTTCATAATCCGCACCGACGCCACCAACAGTGTATTCACCGGATAATAATGCGGAGCAAGCATAAAAACTGATAGTGGCGGTATCATTGTTATGGTTTTGGTCAAGGCTGTCATTGGGCAACTCTGTCCACGCTTTAATAACATGAGAACCAGGTGTAACATTAACATTTCCAATAAAAAATGATGATGAAATCATATCTTCCAAAAGTGACCCTGTCCATGCTGCCGGAGTTTGCAAAACACCGTCCACCGTCCATGCGACCGTAGCTTTTTTCAGCGTATCGACAGCAAAATTTTTAATGGTAAGATTTACAGGATTATTAACACCTGCCACTACACTTCCTGTTGGCGAAAGAATTTGTTTTACACCTGCATCGTTGTGTGTAGAAATGGTTGTATAATAAATTCTGAGGTTAGGCCTTAATGTTCCGCCATACGTTGTGGTCAACGAGGTAGGTAATGTGGAACTACCGACCCCGATGGTATAAATTGCGGGCAGGCCGCTTGTATACTGAAAATTAAACGCCCCGGTGGAAGGGTTTCCGGCAACAGCTGAAATATCCCAATCGGTACCTATTTCCAGAGCCTGGCCGGTGTATGTGAATGCGCTATGATTAAAAGGTAACCAGCCGATGGTGGCCGGAATAGTTTGGGTTGTAGAATTCAAAACCTGTGTAGCTCCGGTAATAAGCGTTGCCCATGTCGATCCGCTTGTAAGAGCCGTCAATGCCGAGTTTTTCATGTAGATTTTAAAGGAGGCATTTCCACTGGTTGCGTAGGCATCTGTTTTATACCATTCAAGCCTGCTGATATTTGCACCCGCAGGCAAGCCCGCGGCGGTTAATTCAGCAGCAGTTAATAAATAATAATACCTTGAATAATCATAGGAACTGGAAGCTGAAGACCTGTAAATGGGTCCATAGCTATAGCTTGCTGATGTTCCCGTTCCTAGTGTGATAGAAAGTACTTTTTTGGTATAAAACCAGTAACTGGCACTGGTTGCAGAATTATGAGAAAGTGAATTGTCAAAAGCATAAACTTTGTAATCAATCCTGTTGTTATAGGAGTAACTCGGAATTGTACCCAGGTAAGTACTGTCAGAAACCCATAACATCGGTATGTATTGGTTTGCTCCGCCGTTTAACTGATATTGAAGGTAGGCGGTATCTATTCCGGACGCATCCCTGATATAGGCATATATAGCAAATGGCCCCGTATTAAATACAGTATCCTGAATGATCGGGGTTTTCATGGTCAGTTTGGGTGGGAAAAGTTCTGAAATGGCACCGGAGACTTTGACATCATCCAAATACCAACCCATGTTTTGTGAAGCGCCATCACCGTCACCGTCTTTCAGTACAAACCTTACTCTGACGTCGGGCTTGTTACCTGCCAATACGGAAATATCGAAAACTTCATTTCTCCACCAGCTTTGCTGTGGTTTCAATGTTGGTGTGCCCGGCACCCACAAGGTTGAATAGGTATTCGCAGAAAAACGAAAACCTTGTGTGTTCCAATTTGCATCGCCCGGATTAATATACTGGGTGGTTAATCTCACCCAGGTAGCACCGCCATCAACTGAAACTTCAATTTTCGCCGTATCGAATATTTCAATTTTACAAATGTGCGAAAACTGTAACATGACATTTGAAGACCCCATGGTACTGAATGGCTGAGACGTCAGGTAGCATAATCCATTCATCGGGACTTCAAGGGAATCCGATTGAGGACTTGAAGTATACAAACGTGTATTGACAGTGAAATTTGCCGTACCGCTCGCCGTAACGCTGTCTGCATTACTTGGCGGATCGAAATTTTCATGAAAAACAAGGGTTTGCGCATTGGTTAATGCTGTCACTGCAAGCATGACCAATAAAAATAAAACTTTTCTCATAATTTATTTTTTTTTGTTAATTAATGCAATTAATAATTTAGCAAAAATACATTTATTCCTGCACTCAAAAACATTCATAAAAGATTTTAGAGTTAAAATATGTTAATTTATGAATAATGCGTGGGATTAAAAACTTACGTTGCCAATTTTTCAATTTTTTAAATAATGCTGAGCAAATATACGCAAAAAAGAAGGGCGTTTCAAGTTTTTTTGCATGATCAGCAATGTTTTGGGCATAACTCGCTGATATTCTTAACAATATATACAAATTATTTCAAATGGTTATTACTTTATATTAATAGCATTACCCAGGCTTTTTTGAATCATGAGAAATTATTTTGAAACCCTGAGGATTCCGGAAGCAATTCCGGTATATTTTTATCAACAATCTCCTTTGAAAAAGTTTTTTATTAAATTGATTTTTTATAACATCGCTGTGGATTAATTTGAATTAACTTTGTAATAAAATTAAAAAACAGCATATGCCGAATGAGGAAGAACTGAAAGAAAAAAAAGAAATACTAAGACGATACCGTGACCTGTTGCGGGTTTGTAAGCCAAAAACTTCTCAGAAGGATAAGCAGATCATCAGAAAAGCGTTCAAACTTGCTGTTGAAGCCCACAGTGATATGAGGCGCAAAACCGGCGAACCTTATATCTACCACCCTATTGCTGTTGCACATATCGCTGCTGAAGAAATTGGGCTGGGCACCACTTCGGTGGTATGCGCCCTGCTGCATGATGTGGTGGAGGACACAGAATACACACTGGAAGACATTCGCGGGATGTTTGGCGAAAAAGTAGCCAAAATCATCGACGGGCTGACGAAAATATCCGGAATCTTTGATGCCAAAACAGAATCAATGCAGGCTGAGAATTTTCGCAAAATGCTGCTGACACTCTCTGACGATGTACGGGTCATATTGCTGAAACTGGCAGACCGGTTACACAACATGCGCACCCTTGATTCGCTGGCAAAAGAAAAGCAACTGAAAATTGCATCCGAGACATCATTTTTATATGCGCCACTGGCACACCGATTAGGCCTTTTTACCATCAAAACCGAGCTGGAAGACCTTGCTTTTAAGCACCTGGAGCCTGAAATATACAGTACCATCTCCTATATGATCAAAGAATCGGAACCTGAACGTAAACGATTCATCAGTAAATTTATTTACCCCATCAAAAAAGACCTTGCAGATAAAGGGTTAGAAACAACCATCCTGACCAGGACCAAATCTATTTTTTCAATCTGGGAAAAAATGCGCAAAAAGGAAATCCCTTTTGAAGAAGTGTATGATCTTTTTGCAATACGTATTATTGTTGACGTTCCACCCGAAAAAGAAAAATCTGAATGTTTTAATGTCTATTCCATAGTTACTGACCATTACCGGCCAAATAAGGACCGTTTCCGCGACTGGATATCCATCCCGAAAGCTAATGGTTACGAAGCCCTGCATACTACCGTTATGAGCCATACCGGCAAGTGGGTGGAAGTACAGATACGCTCTACACGCATGGATGAGATCGCAGAAAAAGGTTATGCCGCTCATTGGAAATACAAAGATGGAACGCATGGTGAAACCGGCCTGGAGGAATGGCTTGCCAAAATACGCGAATTGCTTCAAAGCCCGGAATCTAATGCCCTGGATTTTCTTGAAGATTTTAAATTAAACCTTTTTTCGGATGAGATTTATGTATTCACGCCCAAAGGTGATCTTATTACCCTGCCGGCAAAATCCACCACGCTTGATTTTGCATATGGCATTCATTCTCATATTGGGAACAGCTGCATCGGGGCAAAAGTCAATCATAAGCTTGCACCGCTGGATTATGTGCTGAAAAGCGGCGACCAGGTGGAAATTATAACTTCCGACAAACAAACACCCAAGGAAAAATGGTTTGATTATGTAACCACCGCCAAAGCCAAATCGCAGATCAAAGCTTTTGTAAAAGAAGAAAAGAAAAAACAGGCGCTCAGTGGTAAAAATAAAATTAAAAATGCCTTTGATGAATTAAAAGTTGAATATAGTACCGCTAACCTCAACAAATTCATGCATTATCTCGGGTATTCAAATCCGTCGAATTTATATATCGATGCTGAAAACGGGATTATCGGGATCAAAGAAATAAAATCGTGTTTTCTGGAAAGCGACAAAGAAAACTGGTTCCATTACCTGAGATTTCCTTTTTCTAAAATCAAACATCCTGATATTAAAAAAGATGTTGCTGAAAAGGAAACAGATAACAACAAAAAAGAAGAAGAACCTCTTTTGAGCTCCAAAGTTGATAATATTAAGTATAACATCGCCAAATGTTGCCTGCCAATCCTGGGTGATGAAGTCATCGGATTAATAGAAAAATCAGGAGAAATTACCGTACACCGTGCCAATTGCCCCAAAGCAGTTGAGTTTATGTCAAAATACGGCAACAAACTGGTCAAATCAACCTGGGTAAGCAATGATTCGCTGCAGTTTCTGGCAGGAATATCCATCAAAGGTTTCGACAGGCTCGGAATGATACGTGACATAACAGACATTATCTCCAAGCAACTAAACATTAACATCCGGTCGCTGACACTCGAAACCAACAGCGGAATTTTTGAAGGAATACTTACGATTTATATTCAGGATACCAACCAGCTGAAAAATCTGATCAACAATCTTAAAATGGTTAATGGCGTTGAAAGCATAACCAGGATCAACTAATTTTATAATAGGTAGTTGGGATAATTTCTGTATGATTATTTAGAATTAATTTAATTTTTGTATTTTTATGCAAAAATATTTCCTATGGTTTTGAAAGAAAATATTTCGGATAATTTTGAAGATGTAAAACAGATCTTTATTGCCTATCTTGAAAAAAATAAGCATCGCAAAACACCCGAACGTTTTACCATACTTAAAGAAATTTATGCTTTCGACGGGCATTTTGATGTTGAGACCCTCTATTTAAAAATGAAAAACAACAAATTCAGGGTTAGCAGAGCAACACTTTACAACACTATTGAACTGTTGCTGGTTTGCGGGCTGGTTACCAAACATCAGTTTGGCCAGAATTCTGCAAATTATGAGAAATCATTCAAGTTCAAACAGCACGATCATATTATTTGTATTGACAATAAAAAAGTAATAGAATTCTGTGACCCGCGAATTCAGGATATTCAAAAGTCGCTTGAAAAATCGTTTAATATTACCATTACACACCATGCACTTACTTTTTACGGAAAGTGCAATCGTTCTGAAGAAAAAAAATAATAACCAAACTCTTATCTATCTGATCTTTTATGAAAGTTGATGTAATTCTCGGACTTCAATGGGGCGACGAAGGAAAAGGCAAAATAGTTGATGCCCTGACACCTCATTACGATATCATTGCGCGATTTCAGGGAGGGCCTAATGCCGGCCATACCATAGAATTCAATGACCATAAAATTGTGTTGCACACGATACCATCCGGTATCCTCCGCGATAATACGGTTAACATTATAGGCAACGGTGTAGTCATCGATCCGGTGATTCTTATGGATGAATTGAAAAAAGTGACTTCTTATAATACGGATGCCACTAAAAACCTTAAGATCTCCAGAAGGGCGCACTTCATCCTGCCCATTCACAGGGCGCTTGACGCCTGCTACGAACAAGCTAAAGGCAGCGCAAAAATTGGTTCCACCCTCAAAGGAATTGCTCCAGCCTATGCTGATAAATACAACCGCAGGGGATTGCGGGCCGGAGAGATCTTTCATAATGATTTCAGAAAAAAATACCTTGACCTGACTGAAGAACATATGAAGATCATTGGTCTTTACGGTTTCAATACCGACAACTTTCAAATTGATGGCATTCCGTTTAAGGAATATGAAACGCTATGGTTTCAATCTATCGAGAAAATGAAAGTGATCGATTTTATAGATGCAGAAATTTATATCAACGAAGCTCTTGATGCTGGCAAAAGTGTTTTGGCAGAAGGCGCTCAGGGCACTTTGCTGGATATTGACTTTGGCTCCTACCCTTTTGTAACATCCTCCAATACGATTTGTGCCGGGGTTTGTTCCGGCCTGGGTTTGGCCCCAAATAAAATCGGAAAGGTGTATGGCATTTTTAAAGCCTACTGCACCAGAGTTGGCAGCGGCCCATTCCCTACTGAACTTTTTGATGACACCGGAAAAAAACTGCAATCCATTGGCCATGAAGTCGGCGCCACAACCGGCCGGGCAAGACGCTGCGGATGGCTTGACCTTCCTGCACTCAGGTATGCCACCATGATCAATGGTGTTACCGACCTCATCATGACAAAAGCTGATGTACTGAACACTTTTGAATCAATCCTTGTTGCTGAGTCATACAACAACAACACCATAAAATACTTACCTTTCGGTATTAATACCGAATCGGTTACGCCTGATTATAAGGAACTGCAAGGATGGAATACGCCTGTTGACCACCTGGAAAATATCAGCGAACTGCCTGAAAAACTTACAGATTATATTAAATTTATAGAAAATAACGTTAATGTTCCTGTAACTTTTTTATCTTTAGGACCTGATAGAAAACAAACGTATCAATTAAAAAACTAATTAATAATGAAAACAAGAACCTTTTTTATTATCTGTTTTTTATTAGTTGCATTTTGTAATGTAAATGCACAAAAAATTTCCGAATCAAAAGTCCCCCAGGATGTAGTTATCAGTTTCAAATACAAATTTCCCGATGCCACCGTCAGCTATTGGGAAAAAAGTGATGGTAATTATGTAGCAAAATTCAAACGTGAAGACCAGATAGGAAAAGCTGAATTTGATGAAAAGGGATTATGGATTAAAACAAGGACTGAAGTGAAGGAAAAAGAGCTGCCAAGCCCGATATCAAACTATTACAAAGAAAATTATTACAAGCTCGAGTATGTAATGTCCACGATTGAAATGCACAGAACCAGCCAGGGCGAATCGTTTTACTATATTCAGCTGAAAAAAGAAGGAGCAACCCAGGTCCAGCCGGTGGAACTTCATTTTGATCTGACCGGTACCCTTATCTATAAAAATGATCCCGGACTCATAAAAATTGAAAATGAAGGTAATGAGAATCAGAAACAAAATAAAGATAATGCGAACAAAAACAATGTAACGAATACCAATAATTATACGGTTGTGAAAACCCAACCGGAAGATGATTCCAAATTCATTGTTGATGCCTCTAAGGTTCCTGCTGCAGCCAAAACCCACTTTTTGAGCAAAAACAAAAAGGCTGCCGGCACCGTTTGGTATTTTAAAGATAAAAAATACATTGTTAAATTTAATACCGCCGGTAAAAACGGATCTGCAACCTATACCCAGGAAGGTGCCTGGATCGAAACACGCATTGAATCATCGGAAGATAAACTGAACCAACTGGCCGTTAATTATCTGAAAGAAAACTACCGGCAATATACCATAAAATCTGTGGAATTCGTTACACAACCTAAAGACAAATCTATTTACATCCGGATGTTTGATAAACGAAGCAAGGCTGTGCCACCTCCCATCACTGAAATTTGGTTCACCTCGGCAGGCAAATTTGTTAATGTTGAAAAACCGGAAATAACCGACCCTAACGAACTGGAAGAACAAAAACGCCGCGATGCAAAAGATAAAGAATTCATGTCGGAAGTTGACCAGGGCGGCGCTACTTATGAAAACGCAGATAATTATAATGATAAGGTTGACAAAAAAGAACTGCCTTCATCGATTATTAATTACATTAAACAAAATTACAAAGACCAGGTTATAAGCAGCTCACGGCTGGTCAGCGATGACAAGCTGGGCAACGTATACCTGATCAGGGTGAAAGTCGAAGGCGCAAAATACGGGACACAGTTATATTTTGATATCGCCGGAAATTTGTTGAAAAAAATCGATGAAACAGAAAGCCGGATAACCGGTGATAATTACAATACAGGCAACAAAACCGATGTAACAGAGGACTCCGGCCCGCAATACGGAACTCCTGAAGAAAAAGTCAGTGCCAGTGAATTACCATCCGACATTACAAAATATGTTAAAAAGAATTACCCCAACCATTTAATCAGTCAGTCTTATTTTAAAACAGACGATGAACTTGGAAATTGCTATCTCCTGATCATGAAAAAATCCGGAGAAAAGAAAATCACCAAATTGTTTTTTGATTTAGATGGCTATTTATTAAAAACGCTGGTGGAAAATATCTGAAAATATTTTCAGAAACTTGCGCTGACAACTCTTGCGATATTACGAACCCTGTAAAATGAGACGACTCCTCACGTTTTTCTTTTTTATTTTGGCCTTCCTGCTTCCGGTAATAGTTAAAGGACAAGGAAAATCAGAACCAAAAAAAATCGATCTGATAAGCGCCGAAAATATGATCTACGATAAATCCAAAGGAGAATACACCCTCCTCATCGGGAATGTTATTTTTCAGCATGAGGAAATTTTACTTTATTGCGACAGCGCTTATTTGTATGATGCTACAAACAGCCTGGATGCATTTGGATCGATCCATATCAAAGGAAGTGATTCATTAAATATTTATGGCGATTCGCTCAAATATGACGGGAACACAAAAATTGCAGAAATCCATAAAAATGTAAAACTGATCGACAATGAGATCACGCTGACAACCCAACACCTCACCTATGACCTGAAAGCAAAAACCGGAAAATATTACGACGGCGGAAAAATCGTCGACCCTGAAAACACCCTCACAAGTAAAAAAGGGTTCTATTATTCCGAAACAAAAGACTTTTTATTCAATGATTCTGTGGTCCTGATAAATGTTGACTATAAAATTCTTTCTGATTCTTTGGTTTACAATACCGCCTCAGAGGTTTCGCATTTTCATGGCCCGACCGCCATCATCAGTGATGAAAATTATATTTATACTGAAAAAGGCTGGTACAACACCCAAAAAGATATTGCTGAATTCACAAAAAATTCATTATTGAAAAACGAAAGCCAATTTCTTACAGGCGACAGTATTTATTACAATCGTGTCAAAGGCCTGGGATTGGCATACCGTAATGTCGTTGTTTTAGATACGTCAAGAAATTCAATGGTAAAAGGTGATTTTGTTCGGTACGACGAAAAAAACGAGTACAGCCTGGCAACAGGTAAGGCTCAATTCATACAAATTGATGAAAACAAAGATTCTTTGTTCCTGCATGCCGACACATTGATAGGAACTTTTGATACCGCAACCCAGAAGGCAAAAATCCTTTACGCCTTCCATCATGTGAAATTTTTCAGGGATGACATCCAGGGCAGGTGTGATTCCCTTGTTTATAATTACGGAGACTCAACCATCCGGATGTTTTATGACCCGGTCATTTGGACAGAAAACAACCAGCTTTCGGCCGATACGGTGATCATTCAGATAAGCAACAGCCGTATTGACAAGATGTATTTATTAAAATCCAGTTATGTGATTTCTAGTGACGACACCACCGAAAGCCGCTACAATCAGGTAAAAGGAATTAATATGATCGGTTATTTCGTTGAGGGGGAATTAAAAAAAATCCATGTCTCGGGCAACTCCGAAACTATATATTTTATGCGCGACGGAACTGATAAAAAAATAGGTATCAACAAGGCCATTTCAACCAATCTGGATATTTATATCACTAAAAACGAAATTAGCTCCATCACATTTCTTGAGAAACCTGTGGCTACCTTGTATCCGGAAAAAGAACTTTCGGAAAAAGAACTTTTCCTGAAAAATTTCAGGTGGCTGGAAAAATTCCGACCGAAAATTAAAACCGATATTTTCAAACTGTAAGACATCATGCATCTTTTCTATTCCCCGCATATTGATCCGGAGTTTCATGTTTTAAGCCAGGAAGAATCGAAACATTGCAGGGTGTTGCGCATCAAACCCGGTGATTTTTTATACCTGACCGATGGCAACGGATTGATGTGTAAAACCATTGTTACAGATAACAGCACCGGAATCTATCATACCAAGATCGTGGATCGTCAAACTGATTACAACAAAAAACCGTATCACCTTCACATGGCCATTGCCCCAACGAAAAATTCCGATCGTTTTGAATGGTTTCTTGAAAAAGCTACCGAAATTGGCATTAGTGAAATAACACCGTTGATTTGCGCGCATTCCGAAAAATTACATTTGAAATACGAACGCCTTCAAAAAGTCCTGATCTCCGCTGTTAAGCAATCTTTCTCTGCTTATCTTCCGAAATTAAATCATGCTCTGCCATTTTCCGATTTTATGAAAATAAAAAATGAAGGCCAAAAATTTATTGCCTGGTGCAGCGAAAACCAGCAGCATTTAAATACGGCATGCCAGGCAAATAAAGATGTTACCATACTGATCGGGCCGGAAGGAGATTTTTCACGGGAAGAGGTACTGCTCTCGGAAAAAAACGGGTTTATTCCAATAACTCTTGGGAAAAGCCGTTTGAGAACTGAAACAGCAGGCGTTTTTGCCTGCAGCATTGTAAATACCATTAATGCTTAAGATCATGAACCGGCTTTCTCCATTGCTGATTTTTTTATGCCTTATATTTTCGGGGCATAGCCTGTCATCACAAAATGTCCAGATCGCACTGATGAAATACAAAGGTGGCGGCGACTGGTATGCCAACCCAACCTCCCTGACCAACCTCATTAAATACTGCAACCAAAACCTCAACACCAATCTTAACCCTGAATATGCAACGGTTGAGGTCGGGAGCGCCGAATTGTTCAATTATCCGTTTATTCACCTTACCGGCCATGGTAATGTCGTTTTCTCAAACCAGGAGGCCAGCAACCTGCGCAATTACCTGGTATCAGGAGGGTTCCTGCATATTTCTGACAATTATGGCATCGACTTATTTATCCGCCGTGAAATGAAAAAAGTTTTTCCGGAACTGGATTTTGTAGAATTGCCATTTAACCACCCGGTTTACCATCAAAAATATGAGTTCCCGAATGGCGTTCCCAAAATTCACGAACACGATGGCAAGCCGCCCCAGGGTTTTGGATTAATCTATGAAGGCCGCCTTGTTTGTTTTTATGATTACGAAGCCGACCTGGGCGATGGTTGGGAAGACCAGGACGTTCACAAAGATTCGGAAGGCACGCGGCAGAAGGCACTTCAAATGGGCGCCAACCTGATACAATATGTTTTTATGAAATAAAAAAAGGGGCCGTATTTGCCAGCCCCTTATATTTACCTTTGGGTTAATGAATTACTTCACAACCGTGAATTTTTTGGTGATGGTATTCGTTCCGGATAGTAAGGTGTAAAAATAAATCCCGGCATTTAACCCTGATGTATTAATGACAATTTCTCCATCAGAAACTTGATTAAATCTCAATATTTCCTGGCCGATCATGTCTGTAACAAGCAAGGTAGCATTGGCATCCATATGCTTCAATGGGATGATCAGGCTGCTATTGGCACTTACAGGGTTTGGATAAGCATCACACAGTGCTGGTTCAGTTTCATTTTCAGGAACAGAAACAATAGCGAATTCCGAAACGCCGGTACACTTGTAATAAATTGCATGATGCGTGTATGAGTATGTGTTTGTGGTGCCACCCATATATGCAAATGAAGGAATATAGGACCCATTCCAGCCTCCGGCTACATTATACCGCACATCCTGGGGAAGGATGTAGGAAGCATTCCAGTCATGCTTAGTATAAACCGGGAAATTCCCGGGATTTTCATTCAGCGATAAAAACCTCAGGCGGTTATTATTGACCATAGAATCAACATTTGGCGTCCAGGTATAACCAGGAATAAAGCTATAAGAAACATAAAAATGTTTATTTGCTGTTATTGTCAGATCGGGGGCCACACTGATTACATTTATTCCATTATCCAGCGTATCGTTTGCCACGGCTTCTGTCAGGGGTACTTTATAACTATAGTCGGCTGTATAACCGAATGAATTAGTTGCCTGGTCATAAAGGAGGTCGGCAAACATCACGGTGTCCACACCTAAATTAATGCTCACCTGCGACGTTGGCCCGAAATATGAAAAACTCCCGGGGAAGCTGTTAACCTTAACTTCTACCAGAAGTGTATCAACAACTGAAGGTGACTGTACACCTCTCATGTAAAATCCATAAAAATAAATAGAATCAAGTTTGTAAGTACTTTCTTTTAACAGGCTCAATTCTCCCGTATAGTTAGTAGGATCATTAAAAAAATACGCTGTCGGATCAAAGACATCGCCAAGTTTATGAATCCAGGTACCGCCCACCACGCCACCGGTATAAACAACCTGCATGGTTGAGTCGGGAAAAAGGTAATTCGCCGCATAGGTCCCTACCCCACCCAAAATCAAGTCTATAGCCTCCCCATAATTATACCAGCGGCTTACACCTTTTTGAGTTGACTGGTTGTCGTGAGGTTTGAATTTTGAAATTTGGGTCTGATCAAAATTCTTTCCTGCCGGAAAGTTTAAACTGTTTTGACCTCTCACAGTGGTTCCGCAAATCAATACGGTTAATAGTAACAGGTAAACTTTTTTCATTTTTTTAATTTTTTGTTATTAATTAAATGTTAACGTTTCATAATATCAAAAATATAAAAATTCTTAAGCCGCACAAAATTTTGATAAAAAAAAGAGGCTGGTAAATGCCAGCCTCTTTTTCATGAATAAACGGAAAGCTTATTCAACAACTAATTTTTTGGTAAATCTTCCACCATTAGCTTCAATTGATACGAGATAGTTTCCTGATCTCAGATCACAAGTATTGATGGCAGCTGTATGAACAGTTCCTGCAGCCTGATTGCCTTCGTTGATAACCATAACTTCTTTTCCTGTGATGTCATAGATAGAAATTTTAACAGGTGAAGTATATTGTAATGCATAATCAACAAAAACGTTTTCTTTAGCAGGATTGTTTCTGATGCTCATTTTCATACCCTGGAAGAAACCTTCGTCTTCAATACCAGCACCATCATCAATGAGAGCAAATACTGAAATGTTAACATCAAGAGCAGCGCCGTTAACCGGGAGAGCAATCCAATAATAAGCACCCGGGCTGATACACATTGAACTGTAATTCAATCCAAGGCCATTTCCGGTAGCATCGCACATCATATAGCAAGTGTCGCCGTTTACACGCATGGCTTTAAAGTCAGCAACAGCGCAGAAATCAACAGCATTAATGGTTGCCATGGAAGCGAATGGAATATAATTGAATGTCATCCATGCGGTATCAACATCAGCAATGTTCATGGTACCTGAAGCTAAATATGTGTTATCCGGGCCAGGTCCTTCAACTAAAGGAGGATAGGAAACAACAGCACCGGTAGCATCCATTTTCTGAATACCCATAGTAACATTGGAGCTTGCGCCACCAACCATTACAGCTTTACCAGCTGCAAAAAATAAAATACCAGCAACTTTTACGTTGGCTGTGTTTACCCAGCACTGTGCCCAATAATCAGCTTCCAACGAATCGGCACTAACATCTCCGCTTGTTCCAAACCAATATCCAATGTGATTTGAAGCATCATCAATCATACCATAGATACTAACTGTAGCAGTGGGGGAACCAAAACAAGGCATTGAAGCTGCGGTCCAGCCAATAGTGTCAATAATAGCTTTAATTCCTGAACCGGGGGTAATTTTCATGCTTTTTGTTGACTTTAAGCTAAAGCCTGCATTATCTTTTGGCATAAGCTGAGCCATAGTAACACTTGCAATCAATAACATTGCAATAAACAAGTAAACTTTTTTCATTTTTTTAATTTTTGGTTAATAATTATTGTTACGAAATTAATCTTATTATGTAAATTTCACACAAAAATAAGATTTTTTTTAAACAAACAAGTATTTTTTGTTTTTTTTTATCAAAACAGTCCTTTTATCCAGATTTTATCACCCGAAAGCAATTCCTCACGGGTTAAAAAATCAAGTGGATCGTTCAGAACTTTTAAGGCGGCATTTTTTGTACCGGCAGCAGTCACAAAGTATATGCAAGTATCCTCGGCAGACCTAAAGAGTTTAATGATTCGTGCTAATTGACTCACATTCAATGGGAAAGCATTTAACAAATTCGTTTTCCCACTCACAAAAATATATTTTATGATCCGGCCATCATTTTTTAAAATCAGATCCGCGTCTTCAAAGGATTCAATGTCATAATTACTTTCCGGAAACTCTTTTTTCAGCACCTCCACAACATAACGGCAACTCCACCATTGGATTTTGTTAAGATCTTCGTCGGAATAAACCGGATTTTCATCTGTTTTCTGGTCTTCATAAAAAGAAGGTACCATTAATCCCTGGTTTGCAACCGAAAATAAACCAGGAGTTAAAACATCTGGGTTGATGTGATCATGGTTTAAAAAAGTGGCGGCTGCGTCAGGAGATACTTGAGGATTCCAGTCAATAAACCGCTCACTGTGTTGTTGCACCCTTTCTGTAATTCCCAAAAAATTACAGAGCCTGTTTTTTTCAGGATCACTGATTTTGTACAAAACAGAAATCGCTGATTTATTTATCGTTTCCGGGGATTCAAACAGCTTACTTTTGGTATAAATCCAGCTTTTATTTCTTAAATAGTCGGTTAAGCCTTCCGTGTATAATTCATCGGTAAAAGATAACAACAGGTTGATAAAGGCTTTAGACCTTTTCAATGTAATCGATTTTAAAAAATTGTCAAACCCATCAATTTCAATTAGCTTTTCATCTGCCATTTTTTTGGCCGGAAATTTCCGGGCGCCCAAATCTTCCAGCAACTTACCAAAAGCTCCCTGATATTTTTTATTCATCTTTTTAAATAACACCGGCTCCACAACATAAAAGCCATCATTGTTTTCAAAATAATCGACAATATCTGCCGAAAAAACATAGGTTTCACCAGGTTTTTTGAAAAAGGGCTTTTTGCCTGAATCCATTGTAGTGCAATAGACCCAGGACGCATTTTTAAGAAGTTCAACAATTTTTTCTTTTCGTAATAAAGACACCGAAATATAAACTTCAAGGATTTTTTCAAGTGACTTTACATATTCTTTTCCGAAAACCAATGATGACGCGTCAAATTGAGGGATTATATTGAATTCCACATCATCCGCCGTCTCGGGGCCACTAACACCAAGGTCTATGAAGAACGCCATGCAATCCTTATCCTTCAGCAACTTTTTGTTCACCACCGGAAGCAAACATTTTTGTCCGCCGGGTAAAAATACCCTTAGCCTTTTTTCAGCATCAAAGGCAGGCTGGAACGCATTGTCCTGTGTGAGTATGATCGCTGCATTCCGAAGGCTATAATATTCAGAACTATGCTGGTCATCCCACAAAAACTGGTTTTTATCAAGATAGTTGTAAAACCGCTTCAGCCATTCAATGCTTTTACCTTGCAAAAAGCCGTCGTTAAGTAGCAATCTGAATCCAAAGCCCTGCGCGTCGGCAGTTTTAACCTGAAGTACTTCCGTGAAGTAACTCCTTACCTCCTCAAAATGCTTTTCATTTATCAGCGGTTCAACAAAATACTTTTTCTGATAAAACTGCCCGAGGTCCGATGAACTCAAAAGTCCGGCAATCGCCCCATTATGCGGTATTACCACATCGTCGATCATGGCAAACCGATTCGGGGCAAAGGGTATAGATGGTTCTGTTTTAAAGAAATGCAATAATGCATTATAAAATGCCTGATATACAATGAATCCACTTGCCTTGTTTATTTCGTTGGCCTTCACAAGAGTGACCGGCAAGAGGGAAATCAATTTTAAATTGTACCACCCTTTTTGTTTCAAAACTTTTAACGCTTTAGCAAACAAAACCGACGATTCGTCCAAAAGCTTGATATTTTCCGGAGCATGACCTTCATCAAAAGGAATGGACTCGCGTAATGGATTGGTGGTAAACGGTGCGTTGAGAACAAAATTCAGCCCGCTGCAAACCTTAGTCGGGAAATAAACAAAAACCGGCGCATCATGGATAGGTAAAACAACGTTGTTACCATCTGTTTCGTCAAACCTGAAAGCCAGTTCAGGTTGCTGTTTCTCTGTTCCCGGGTTTCTTGAAAATATTATGAAATTAAGCAGCTCCTTCCCCGGCGCTTTGCCTGAAAAGGTTTTTGTGATGGTTATTTTACGATAGGCACTATTCGCCATTGTTGTTTGCCGCTCAAGGCTATGAGATAAGTCACCGGAAATGAACATTTCAATACAGGAAATTTTCCTGAGGAACAGCAGCGAATATTCATTCAGGTTTTTCAGCCCTTTGCTTACGGCTTCAAAACAATGGTCCGTGTTTTTTTTCTTAAAAGGGAGTATGATCAGTGTGTTGAAATTTTCGTCCGGCTTCATGGCCCTGGTTTCTTCGAGCACTTCAAAGTCCCTGATTGAATAATGGTAAGGTTCGCAATGAATTTCCGGGGCATCGGTAATCGAAAAAACCGATTTAAAACCAATGCCAAACTTCCCTATCTGGTTTACATCCTTATTGTTTTTTTTGGTGGTATGTGCAAAGGTCGTGATCGACATCAGGTCGGCCTCGTCAAAATCTTTCCCGTTGTGATGAATTTCTATCCTGTCGCTGAAAAGCTTAAACCTAACCTTGTTTCCTGCATTACCGGCTTTTTTGCGGGCATAGGCATCTTCGGTGTTTTGCAGGATTTCTTCAATAAAGCGCGAGGGCTGGTCGTACATAGTGGCAAACAATTCAGCATGCCGGTTGCCTTTGGCTTTGTTGGCAGCCACCACCTCACGGCTTTTTGCAATATGTTCGGCTAAGGATAATCTCAACTTTATTTTTTTACAAATTTAAGATAATCAAACAAAATTGCACTCCTAAAAAACTAAAACTGTAAAATCCTGTCGAAACAAAATTGTATTTTTGCATTATGACAACACAAGAACAAAATCAAAAGCGCACCGAGTTGACAGAGCTTGGTGAATTCGGACTTATTGACCATCTGACCTCCGGCATTGTCCCAAAAAACGCTTCCACCGTGAAAGGAGTCGGTGATGATGCCGCCGTTATTGATAATGGCGATCTTTACACCCTGGTTTCATCAGATCTTTTGGTAGAAGGCGTCCACTTTGACCTCACCTATACACCTCTGAAACACCTTGGTTACAAAGCGGCCGTGGTAAATTTTTCAGATATCTGTGCCATGAACGGCGTTGCAAAGCAGCTCACGGTCGGGATTGCAGTTTCAAACCGTTATTCTGTCGAAGCGATGGCAGAAATTTATTCCGGGATCAGGTTGGCATGCGACAAATACAACGTTGACCTTGTCGGTGGTGACACGACTTCGAGCCGTTCAGGCTTGTTTATGGGCCTGACGATTATCGGAACTGCGGCAAAGGATGAAGTTGTTTACCGCCATACAGCCAACGAAAACGACCTTATTTGTGTCAGCGGCGATCTGGGTAGCGCTTATGCAGGCTTGCTGTTACTCGAACGTGAAAAAGCCGCTTACGTTGCCAATCCTGATATGCAGCCCGACCTGGAAGGTTTTGATTACATATTGGAGCGCCAGCTAAAACCTGAAGCCAGAAAAGATATTGTCGAACTTTTTAAGGAACATAAATTAATGCCGACTTCCATGATCGATGTTTCGGACGGCCTGGCTTCAGACATTCTGCATATTTGTGCCAACTCGGAAAAAGGTTGTGCCATCTATGAAGAAAAAATCCCTATTGATTTTTCCACGATAAATTTATGTGATAGTTTAAAAATAGATCCTACAACTGCTGCCCTTAACGGCGGGGAAGATTATGAACTGCTTTTCACGGTTTCGCAAAAGGATTACGAATTATTGAAAAACTTCACCGAAGTAAGCATTATCGGGCATATCACGGATAAGAATTCGGGGACCAACCTGGTAACCCGTAGCGGGCAGTTAGTCCCGTTGACAGCTCAGGGATGGAATTCGTTCAGAAAATAAAAATTTTTGTGGTTCGTATTGATTCTGCGGATCACTCATTATAATATTTAAAGGTGAAAATTGCAGCCAGGGTGCCGCAAACCAGCACGCTGGCAGCGCTGCCGATAGCCGCATTGGTAATTTTTTTGCGCCGTGCCACCTGTTTAAAACCATCAACATAAAATTCATCGTTCAGTTTTTCGGGAGGAAAATACTTTTTATTTTTTGGCAGGGTGGGCATGGCGGCCACCGTCCCGACATAGGCAGCAGGCACTGCGACGCCCCACATCCCCAGGAATAATATTCCAACGCCCGAAACGGCACCAACAGCAGAAGCCCATGGAGCATGGTAACGGTATTGGGCAAGGTTTTCACCGCTTATATAACTACGCATTTCTTCCAACGAAGGCGGCTGTTCTTCGGTGATAAGAGGCGCATATAAAATTTTCCCGACACTATCTTTAAAATAGAGTGCAAACACGTCTTCTGCCCGTAATACTTTGGTTTTTAATTTATTACGCTTTTGAAATTGTATGCTTAAAACCGTTGAGTTTTTGTTATAATCAACAATTTTTCCCTTATAATGCTTTCCGCTATACATGATCAGTGAATCCTGGGCATAAGCGCCCGTGCAGGTGAGCAGGCCACAGAAAACAATCAGCAAGAACCACTTTGTTATATTCATTAATTTCAATTTTTTGCAAATATAAGCTTGTTTTGTAAACCGGCTTTTTCTAATTTTGATTTAGCAATAATTTGTTTATCAAATCTTGTAATTTTGTAAAAAATACGGCTATGAATATCAAGCTCGAAAATATAAAAAAGATCATTGTTGTCGGCGACCGGGTTCTGATAAAAAAAACCAAAACCAGCGACCGCACAAAAACCGGTTTGTTGTTACCGCCCGGTGTGGCTGAAAAAGAAGATATTCAGAGCGGGTACGTCATTAAAGCGGGGCCGGGTTATCCGATACCTTACCAGCAGGAGGAAGAAGAAAACTGGAAAGAAAAGGACGGAAAAGTTAAGTACCTTCCTTTGCAGGCTAAAGAAGGAGACCTGGCTGTTTTTCTCCAGAACCAGGCTTACGAAATTGAGTTTGACAAAGAAAAATATTATATCGTGCCCAACGCTGCGATACTGCTGTTGTATCGGGATGAGTGATAACTAGCGCATTAGATTTCTCCAGGGACGCCTTGAGTTAGTTCACCAAATGAGCTGCATTTAATAACCAAACCCATGTGATCCCTTGATCATTTTCATTAAATATGTACAAATTTAAATCTTAATGTTTGTTCTATGGTGTCCAATGTTGCTCGCACAGGCTCATTTTTATTTGTGGATTTATAAAATTCAAATCCCTGGTTAGTTCTTTTCCAAAAACCATTTATTGTTGTGTCAGCCTCAATAGTCTTTATTGCTGATGTGTCCATTCCCTGTTGAGCAATAGGAACAAAATATTTAGAGTTTTTTACCTGTGATATAATTTGTTCAAATTCTGCTGTTTGAAATTTTAATTCAATATTTATCTCATAATCATTACCACCTTCTGTAGAATTGATGACTTGTTCATAGATCTCAGGCAGCTTTATGTTTAATTCTTCCTCTAATAAACCAATTCTGGTACTCTTGGCAGAACAACTTATTAGAAGCGCAAGAATGGCAATTAATAAATAAATATTCCGAATTTTCATAAATTAATTAACTTTCCATACGTTTCAATTTTTTCCTGCACCCGCCTGATGCAAAGCCCCTGTTATGCCTTCGTTTCAAAAAACTAAATATCGAAGTCTAATGATAAACGTCCGCCAAGTCCTTCGCGGATGATTCTGAGTAAAGTAGAGAGTCTGATGTCGCTTGCGTCATTTTCAATTCTTGAAATGTAATTTTTTGTTGTTCCAACTTTAATTGCAAGTTCTTCCTGAGTTAAATGTCTTCTTTTGCGTGCTTCCTGAATGAGGACACCAATTTTGAAAGCTTCGAATTCTTCTTCATATTTGTCACGTTTGGGAGTGCCAATTTTACCGTATTTCTTATCTAAGTGACTGTCCCATAAGACAATTTTATTTTCGTTCTGTTTTGTTTTCATAATACTGTTTTTTTAATCGTTCTGCTCGTTCAATTTCTTGTTTAGGAGTCTTGTCGGTTTTTTTCTGAAAACCATTAAGTAGGATTACTAAATTACCTTCATCAAAAAAACAGAAGATACGGTAAATTAAACAAGTATAGTCCGGGTAAAATTTTCCATTGCGATGCAAAGTTACCTAATTGGACAACAAAAAGCAAGAAATATTTTTATTATTTTACCATCAGCTATCGGCATGATGCACAACAGTTGTATAACCTCACTTTCCTGAAACTTCCAGAAATTTTAAACTAAACTTTAGGCAACTCAATTACAATCTTCTTTTTAAACAACTTGTTCGACTTTCTTCGCTGAACGCGGACTTTTAATTCGGTAATGATCAGATACATCGCAGGCACCAGCAAAAGTGTCAGGAAGGTGGCGAAACTTAAGCCGAAAATAATCGACCAGGCCAGGTTGCCCCAGAACATCACATTGTCGCCGCCGAAAAAGATATGCGGGTTCAATTCGGTAAACAGGGTGACGAAATTTATATTCATCCCGATGGCCAAAGGGACAAGCCCGAGCATGGTGGCCACGGCGGTGAGCAAAACCGGTGTGATCCTGGTCTTTCCGGCTTCCACAATCGCGTTTCGGGTCTTCATGCCCTTTGCCCGCAAGGTATCGGAGAATTCCACAATCAATATCCCGTTACGGACCACAATTCCGCCCAGGGCAAGGACAGCCAGGCCGGTCATGATCACGGAAATCTCCATCCCGAATATCATGATCCCCAGCAAAACTCCAATGACGCTGAAAATTACTTCACTTAAAATGATCAGCGATTTCGAAACCGAGTTGAACTGCGTGATCAGGATGAAGAAAATCAGGCCCAACGCGATGATCATGCATTTTGTAAGAAAATCAATGGTCTCTTGCATATACTCGGTTTCACCGGTCATTTTGATTTCCACATTATCATCTTTTGCAAAGCGTTCCGCTTCATTTGAAATTCGGTTGACAATTTCATTGGCATTATAACCCGGCAGCACTTCCGATGAAATCGTGATGACACGTTTGAAATTTTTGCGCTTTATACCTCCGTAGGAGTTGGTATAGTCGACGGTTACCAAGGAAGATAAGGGCACCTGGCGCAGCCAGAAGGTGTTCATATCACGGTAGGTAATTTTTTGATCGAGGATGCTGTTAAAATTCTTGCTTTGTTTTTCGTCAACACGGATAATGATAGGAAACTCATCTTCGTTTTGTTTGATCTTGGAGATTTCTTTCCCAAAAATGGCCGTACGCAGCTCGCTTCCGATCTGGCCTGTTGATAATCCTTCGCGGTTTGCCCTGACCCTGTCGATGTCAATAAGGATTTCGGGTTTACTTTCGTCAAAATCCCATTTGAGCTCGTCCACACCGGGGATTTGCATGGAATCCAGGTGTTGTTTAAAACTTTTAGCGGTTTCAACCAGCGAGACCATGTCTTCGCTGCTGACCTCGATATTTATAGGTTTCCCAATGGGTGGGCTTAATTTTTCTTTCACGACGGTAGTTTGCGCGCCGGGGATATTTTTTACAGCATCCCTGATCTTTGCCACGTAAGGATTTGTTTTTTCACCATGACGGTATTTAAATTCAACAAAATAAACCGTCACCTTACTTTTATTGGTTGCCGGGAACCTGTCGAAATCGAATCCTTCTGAAATGCCATTGGTAACATTTGCATTTACCGACTCAACCAGGGGGTTGTTTTTTCCAAGGACTTCTCCCACCCTTTTCTCCACAATTTTTGTTATAGAATCGGTCACTTTCTGATCGGTTCCGATTGGCAGGGTGGTAACAACGCTGATGCTGTTCGGCTGGTTATCCGGGAAAAATACAATTTTCGGAGTCCAAATTCCAACTATTACGAGCGTGAGAATCAACAACAGTGAAACACCGCCCAGAACAGCATATGGTGTTTTTCTCCGCAACAGTCTCCGGAGGATCTTTTCGTAACCGGCCATGACCCTGGGCCAGGTTTTTTCACGAAAATGATGGATCGTACGCCGTAAAACATATTCATACAACAACACCATCAGGTATGCGAAAATGGTAAAGTTTGCAAGCCCTGGCCATTTGAGCAGATAAAAGGCCGTAGCAAGCACGGCGGTGCCGATTCCAAAGAAGATGACCTTCTTTTTGTTTACCGGTTTTTGATATTTATCATACTCGTGTTTCATGAACGAAACAGCAAAAACAGGATTGATTATATAGGCCACAAAAAGTGATGCCGTAAGCGTTATAATAACTGTAACAGGCAGATAGTATAAAAATTCCCCGATCAGTCCGGGCCAGAATACGAGCGGGAAGAAGGGGGCGAGTGTGGTCAGGGTGCCGGACAAAATAGGCACAAACACTTCTCCGGCAGCCGATTTGGCTGCTTTCACAATATTATGTTCATTTCGGTGGAGCCGGTGGGTATTTTCGATAACCACCACGGCATCATCGACAATGATCCCGAGGGCAAAGATCATCCCGAACATCACGATCATGTTCATGGTGAAGCCGATACCCGGGAAAACCAGACAGGCTATCAACATGGACAAAGGAACCGAAAGCCCGACAAAAAATGCATTGGTAAGCCCCATAAAAAACATCAGCAATAACATGATGAGAACAAACCCGATGATGATGGTGTTGTTCAGGTCTTCAAAGGAACTTTTGGTGTATTTTGACCGGTCGCCTGTTGAGGAAATCTGCAGGTCGGAAGGAAATTCATTATTTTTAAGATCCTGATAAACAATTTTATTAACTTTTTCGGAAGCTTCAAGCAGATTTTCACCGCTGCGTTTTATCACGTTCAGGGTGATGACGTTCTGGCCGTTCACCCTTGAAAAACTTTCCTGGGTTTTAAACCCGTCGGTTACTTCTGCAATATCTTTTAAATAAACCCTGGCCCCGCTTGTAGATACCACCACGATATTTTTTATATCATCAACATTTTTAAATTCGCCGGTGATGCGGACATTTCGTTTCATACCGTCCATGCTGATTTCACCGGCAGAAATCGTATGGTTTTCGTAGGATATTGCCTTTTCAACATCATACATGGAAACCGCCGCAACCTGCATTTTGTACATATCAATATTGACCTGTACTTCGCGTTCAAGCGCGCCCACCACATCCACACGCGTAATTTCTTTCAGCGATTCGATCCGATCCTGGGCTATTTCGGCATATTTTCTCAGTTTTTCAAGGTCATAATTTCCTGATATTTGAATGCTCATAATTGGCATTTCCGCAAAATCGATCTCAATGACATCCGGGCCCTGATAAATATCCCCGGGCAATTCCGATTTTGCTTTATCGACAGCATCGCGGACTTTCTGCTTGGCTTCCGCCGCCTCCACATTTGTATTGAACTCAACAATAATACTCGAAAAATCCTGGACAGAGGTACTGGTAACTGTTTTTACATTAGACACCGCTTTTAATTGTTTTTCAATCGGGCGGGTAACCAGATTTTCTATATCGGTTGGCGAAGTCCCCGGATATATGGTATTTACCATTACGGTGGGAATTACCGTGTCGGGGAGTTGTTCCTTGGGTATCGACCTGAAGACCATAACACCGAGTATCACCACCAGGATCACCAGCACATAAACACTGGATTTATTGTCAATAGCCCAACTTGTCGCAAAAAATTCTTTTATTTTACTTTTTTTCATCTTCAACGCTTTAAACAATTTGATCAGAATTTGATTTTTTCGTTGCCGTTCAGGTTGTTATATCCCGTGGTTATCAATCTATCACCGGGTTTTAGCCCGCTAAGGACTTCGGTAACTCCATTATAAGTTATACCTGTAGTAATGATTCTTTTTTTAGCAAGAATCTCATTGTTCATGGTTTCTGCAACAAAGACATACTGTTCATTCGTTCCTTTATGAATCACATTGGCAGACACGGCAATCGCATCGTTTGCGACATAATCATTGATCTTAATTACAGCAACCATATTTGCCCGGAGTTCGCGGTTGGCAATCTGAGGAATACTTGCTTCCACATTGAAAGTACGGTTGATCATGTTGATGTACTTACTCGTAAAACTGAGTTTTGAGGCAATTTCCACATCAAAGTCGGGAAAATAAATCCGGACGCTGTCTCCAAGTTTCACTTTGGGAGAATGGACTTCGGCAACTTCGGCAACCACTTTTAACCTGTCAAAGTTGACAACCCTGAAGGTTGGGTATCCGGGTGAAATCGCCTGCCCAACTTTTAATGAGATCTCTTCAACCGTACCATTGATGGGCGAAGTTATCGTGGACATCGCAATCTGGTCTTTCATGGTTTTTATTTTGTTTTCGAGGCTTTCCTTGTTGTTTTTTGCTGTCAGGTACTGAACTTCCGAACCAATTTTCTGATCCCACAGGTTTTTTTGCCTTATATACAGGTCATTTACAAAATCATACTGGGTTTCCATATCACGGAGTGTCGCATACAAAACCTGTGCATCCAAGGTTGCCAGCAACTGGCCCTTGGTAACTTTTTGCCCTTCTTTCACATCAATGCTTGTAATGACACCAACATTGCGGGAGCTGACCGAGACATTATCATCGCCGTCAACGCGCCCCTGCACTTCAATAAAATGTTTGAACGTCATAGGTTTAATTTCCGTAACAGCTACCGGAACCACTTTTTTGTCAGATTCCGAGCTCATTTCCTTTTCAAGTTGCTGGATTTGCATGGTAATTTCATCACGCTCTTTAATCAATTTATCGAGCCGTGCTTTTTTATCACCCCTGTTGCAGGCGGTAACTGTAATTATCAAACTTAATATCAAAATGATTCTTTTCATAGTGCTTAATTTTTCCATAGTTAAAATGTGTTCAGTGCTTTATTCAGATTGGCATAGGTATTTAGTAATTGAAGCATGGTGTTCAGGTAAGTACCTTGTTGGGTAAGAATTTGCAGGTACGCCTGATTAAGGTCCATGGCCGATGCCAGGCCTTCCTTGTATTTTGAATATGTTTTATCGTATATTTTTATCGCCAGTTCGTAATTTTTTTTGTCGGTATAAAACTGGTCGCTGTATGTTTTCAGAAGGGATTTTGAATTGTTGATGTCAATTTTCAACCCGTCTTCCGCCTGTTTTAAAGTGATTTGATGGCTTTGTACCGCATATTTATCCTGCATGATCTTATAATGCCTTATTCCTGAGCTCCAGATCGGAATGCTGAGGTTTACACCAATAAGGGTTGTATTATACCATTTGCTTTTGTTGAAAAAGTCAAATTCTTCGCGCATGGCGCTGGATTGTGTGTTAAATATCAGGGACATCGAAGGGTAATACGCAGACTGGTCGACCTTTACAACCTGATTTAGCAGGCGTTCCTGGTTTTTCAATAATTTGAAATCAATATGGCTGTTCACATCAAATTGTTTATCGGCTAAATTTGAGGCAATAGCCTGATCAACCAGCGTGGGAAGATCATCTTTCAAGATAATCGGTTCGTCTATATCCATACCCATCTGCAGTTGCAGCAGGTCGGTAACCAGGTCGATATTCCTGTCGGTCATATCCATTTTATTTTTCAGATTGGAAACAATAAGTGATAATTGCTCCACATCCGTTTCTTCAATGAATCCGTTTTTCTCAAACTGTTTGGTTTGCTCCAGGATCACATTCATTTTGTTGTAGGTAGAATCAAGGATGCGCCGGTTTTCGTTGGCCACCAGCACCAGGTAATAGGCCTGAGCCACTGAAGATTTAATCTCAGTGATGGATTTGTCCACAGATGTTTTGCTCAGATCAACCAGCATGGTGGCAGCTTTCAGTCCTACAAAGAATACACCGTCAAATACCAGCTGGCTTGCATTAAAGCCCACTGATAAGTTATTTTTAGAACCAAATTGTACCGGAATTTTTTCATCGCTTACGGGTGTCATCTGGTCGGGTGTTATCAGGCCATGTTGTACCAATGACCCGTCTACAGCGGCGGTGAGGATATTCGGCATGAGCTGTGTAGGAATGTTTGCGAAATATTGATAATTTACTCCGGCATTTATCTGCGGCAGCCCAATGGAAATATAGCCTTTTCTCCTTGCAATAGTTGACTGCAGGTCAACGGCGGCAGTACGAACCTTGTAGGCGTGAGTCACTGCATAATCCATAGCTTCCTGCAAGGTAAAACTTTTCGTATCGGCCTGCTGGGCAACCAGCTGAAAAGTAAGAAACCATAAGAATAATACAGTAGATGCGGCTTTTATTAAAATCGTTTTCATTCGAAGATTATTTATTTTTTGTAAGACAGATCATTTTTTCAAAATATTCAATTCCTTTTTTGCTGGCTATTCCACGAAGGTGATAGGTAAACATAGCCCTGAACAATTCATCAGTTGTGTATTCTTTATTGGTGATAAAATCGGCTCCCAATGTGGCCTCAATCTGATTTATATAAACCTGCGCAATAATTTCAGGATCAAAATCCGACCGGTATAACCCTTCTTTAATCCCCCGGTCAAGGTTGCCTTTGGTACTGGCAAACATAAAGCGTCTTTTGTATTCGAAAAACGATTTGAATACCGTGGGATAATATTTCTGAAGATCATAATGAATAGTTGGACTGAAGTTTTTTAAAAATGCCGTGATAATCTGGCTGATCTCAAGCAAATGATCAATGGCATTAGTATTATTGTCTTCTTTTTCTTCTTCAAAAACAAACCTGATCTTCACGATCTGAAATTCCAGAAATTTACTTACCAGGTCGTTTTTATCGGTAAAATATTCATAAAGCGTTTTTTTTGAAATGCCTACTTCGTGGGCAACATCATCCATGGAGACGCTTTTTATACCATATTTTTTGTATAACTCCGAAACCTGTTGCAGGATTTTTAAAGTTTTTTCTTCCATGGTACAAAGATAAACAATAAAAACGCTGGAAACGTTTTTTTAAAAAAAAGTTTATCGGGTTTTTTGTTGTGTACCTTTTTGGGCTAATCAACCAGTTTCATATCAAAAACGGTTGAAATCTTTTCTTTAAGAATTTTCTTTACATCCTCTATATTCACTTCGGTTTTGAGTTGTTTCGACAGAGAAGTAACAGCCTTGTCGGTAAATCCGCAAGGGTTTATATAATTAAAATAATTCAGGTCGGTATTCACATTCAGGGCAAAGCCGTGCATACTCACATACCGGCTGGTACGCACACCGATCGCACATATTTTTCGGACCCTGGGTGTTCCGGTCTCCAGCCATACGCCTGTTGCACCGTCAAGGCGTTCACCTTTTACTCCAAACTCAGACAGCGTTAAAATAATGGATTCCTCCAGCGAATGGATGTATGCTTTTATTCCGAGCCCGAACATTTCAAGATCGAGTATCGGATAACCGACGATCTGTCCCGGCCCGTGATACGTGATGTCGCCACCCCTGTTTGTCCTGAAAAATACGGCATTTTTTGCCTGAAGCTGAATATGGTTTATCAGTAGGTTTTTTTCAGAGCCGCTTTTTCCCAGTGTATAAACGTGAGGATGTTCGCAAAATATCAAATAATTATGTTGTTCAGATTTGCCGGGCACCGGCTTACCTGTCTTAAAACCGATAACCTCATTGAATAATTCTTCCTGTTGTTGCAAGGCGTCTTCATAAGCAATAAGGCCCAAATCTTTAAAAATTACGTTTTTCATATTCGTTACTGAAATAGGCGGCAAAATTAGTAAAAACAAAATTCGATTGCCATTTCCTGGAAAGGTTTTTAATTCAAGTACACAATGTACAGTCAAAAACTATAAATTTGCAGAAAATTTGAAAAAATGAATAACGAATTCAGCGAACAGGAGCAGATAAGGCGACAGGCTTTGGAGGAATTGTACAAATTGGGCATCAATCCTTATCCGGCCGAAACATTTGAGGTTAATGCCATTTCAACAGAGATTCACGTCAATTTTCCTGCAAATACACATATGTACCAGGATGTCAGTATCGCGGGCCGCATCATGTCGCGCCGTATCATGGGGGCAGCCTCCTTTGTGGAGTTACAGGATAGCGATGGCCGCATACAACTTTATTTTAAACGCGATGATATCTGCCCGGGAGAAGATAAAACCTTATACAACACCGTTTTCAAAAGATTACTTGACATTGGTGATATCATCGGTGTAAAGGGATTTGTTTTTATTACCCAGATGGGTGAAATAACCATACACGTCAAGGAATTCAGGCTGCTGAGCAAATCGCTCCGCCCCCTGCCGATCGTGAAAGAAAAAGATTCTGTCGTCTATGATGCCTTCACAGACCCTGAGCAGCGTTACCGCCAGCGTTATGTGGACCTCATTGTAAACCATGAAGTAAAGCAAACGTTCATTAAAAGAGCCAGCATTTTCAGCTCCATGCGGGAGTTTCTCAACAGCAAAGGTTACCTGGAAGTGGAAACACCGGTGCTGCAACCTTTGTACGGGGGTGCTGCCGCACGGCCTTTCAAAACGTTCCATAATACGCTGAACAGCACGCTGTACCTTCGTATCGCCAATGAACTATATCTGAAACGCCTGATCGTCGGCGGTTACGACGGAGTGTTTGAATTTGCAAAAGATTTCCGCAACGAAGGCATGGACCGGTTTCACAATCCGGAGTTTACCCAGATGGAACTCTATGTGGCTTACAAAGATTATGAATGGATGATGAACCTGGTGGAAGAAATGGTAGAAAAAATCGCTATCGACACCAACGGCACCACACAGATCAAAGTCGGGGAAAATATGATCGATTTTAAACGTCCGTGGAAACGTTTTACCATGTTTGAAGCCATCCGGCATTTTACCGGTATTGACATTTCTGCCATGGACGAGCAAAAGCTCAGGGAGACAGCCTGCAAGCTTTCTGTTGAAACTACAGAAGCCATGGGTAAAGGCAAGCTGATCGATGAAATTTTCGGAGCTACCTGTGAACCGAACCTGATCCAGCCGACCTTCATCACGGACTATCCGGTTGAAATGTCGCCGTTGGCTAAAAAACACCGGAACAAAGAAGGCCTTGTTGAACGCTTTGAAGCCATTGTAAACGGCAAAGAACTCTGCAACGCTTTTTCCGAACTGAACGATCCTGTTGACCAGCGTAAACGTTTTGAAGCCCAGCTGGAACTTGGCAAACGCGGTGATGAAGAATCCATGGTCCTTGACGAAGATTTCTTGCGTGCCATAGAATTCGGCATGCCGCCAACCGCGGGCCTCGGCATGGGTATTGACCGGCTTGCCATGGTCATGACCAATTCTCATTCGATACAGGACGTGCTGTTTTTCCCCCAGATGAAGCCAGAAATAAAATCTATTGTTACTTCCGTTGATGATTTTGTCGCTAAGGGGATTCCTGAGGCCTATGCAGAACTTATAATGAAATCAGGGTATTCCAGCATTGAATTGCTAAAAACTGCTGTCCCGTCGAAACTTTTTAACAGCATCTGCGGGCTTCGGAAAAAACTAAAACTTGACATCAAAGCCCCTACCATAGAAGAAGTGACTGCCTGGATAACGACTCTTTAACGCAATAAAAACCACGGAGACACTGAGAACACAGAGAACCCTAAGAAAAAATTTCAATGGTAACCCAGCAATATATAAATGAAATTTCTTATAAAATTATTGGTTGTGCTATTGAAGTGCACAAAAATCTCGGCCCGGGCTTACTTGAATCAGTTTATGAACCATGTTTTATTGATGAGTTAAGAAGCTCCGGATTAATTGTAGCCTCTCAGGTATATGTTCCTGTGCATTACAAAGGAAAAGATTTAGGAGGTTGCCTGAAATTTGATTTACTTATTAATGATCTTATTATTGTTGAAGAAAAAGCTGTAGAACAAATGATTCCGCTGTTTAAGGCCCAGCTCCTGTCATATCTCAAACTTGCTGCAAAGCCTAAAGGATTGTTGATAAATTTTAATTGCGAAAACATTAAAGACCAAATGGTATCGTTGGTTACAAATGATTTTGCATTACTTCCGAAAACATAACCTCCGTGAGACTCCATTCTCTCAGTGCCTCCGTGGTATATAAAATAACGTAACCAATTGCCAATATGCAACCTTCCGAAATTCCATATTTATTATATAGCGATGATAAGGGAAACATTTTCGAGGATACGTCATTGCTGGCAATCGGCCGTAGCGGAACCCGGCAGGAAATTTTATCAGCCTCTGATTTTATTGAATTGCCGGAAGGCAGTGATTTTTTTCATTTGCCGGGAAGAAGGGCAATTGGCTTTGATCCGAAAACCAATAACTTTCGCGAATGTGAAAAAGGCTGGGCCGTTGCAGCTTTCGTAGCGCCGGCATACACACTCACGCACCATGCCGCCTGGAATACCGAACCCAATGCCCCGAGACTGCCTTTATACGCCTATGCTGCCATCGGCTGGATCAATGATAAATTTTATACCACGGCCTTCCGCATCGACCCTGATATCCGGCAGGATTGCAATCAGTTCAATCAGTTTTATGTGGAGAAAAATGCCAAACGTATGCTCAAGGCCAACCCGGCTAATCGTTTGCTGAAGCACCTTTCTCATTGTGCGCTGGTATATTTTTGTCCTGCGGCCCGCAACTATTTTATGAACCGCTGGGAAGCGCCGCTGCCGACGTCGCCTAGCTGTAACTCCCGTTGCGTAGGTTGTATCTCGTATCAGCCTAAAGACCATTGGATCACTTCTACACAAAACCGCATCACCTTTATTCCGACACCTGAAGAAATTGCTGAGATTGCGGTGGAACACCTCAACACCGCGCCCAATCCGGTCGTCAGCTTCGGGCAGGGTTGTGAGGGAGAACCGCTGTTGGTTTGGGAAACTTTGCGTGATGCCATAAAACTGATACGGACAAAAACTCATAAAGGCATTATCAACCTGAATACCAATGCCAGCAAACCCGAAGCCATTGAAGAACTATGCAAGGCGGGATTGCAAAGCATACGTGTGAGTATGAACAGCGTTCAGGAACAACATTATTTGAAATACTATAATCCCACCAATTATACATTTGCGGATTTGATGGAAAGCATGAGGATTGCAAAAAAATACAAGATCTGGATTTCTATCAATTATTTTGTTTTTCCTGGATACACGGACGAAGCCGGTGAAGTTGCTGCACTGAAAAAACTAATATCAGAATTTGATATCAGTATGATACAGTGGCGGAATTTCAATATTGACCCTGAATGGTATTCGGAAATTGTTCCGCTACCCGCTGACACACATCCTATCGGAATAAAAAACCTTGTTGATCAGATACAAAAAGAATTTCCTAAACTTTATCACGGATATTTTAATCCGGGTGAGGAAATCATTAACAGGTATCTGAAATAAGCCGTATTTTAAAATTTGTAACAAATACCCATTCATACTATCCAATGTTCAAACTCTGAACCACGATGAATCCGAAAGAAGAAAAGTTTCGAAAAATAGTGGCGGACCAACAGCAGCGAATCTGGAACATTTGCCGGCATTACTCCCGATCCGATGAAGACACGCAGGATCTGCAACAGGAGGTGCTGGTCAATGTATGGCGCAGCCTCGACAACTTTCGTGGTGATTCGGCGCTCAGCACCTGGATCTACCGCATTGCTGTTAACACTTCGCTGAATTACATCATGAAGGAAAACCGCAGGTCCCAGTTCAATCTTACCCTGGATCATCAAAATATTAATATGCTGATGCAGGATGAAGAGCATGAACAAAAGATAGAAACTGAAAAAAAACTTGATGAGCTTCATGAAATAATCAACCAGTTGAATGTCATCGATAAATTGCTGATCACACTGTCTATTGAAAAATTGACCACACGCGAAATCTCGGACATCATCGGAATCACTGAACCCAATGTGCGCACCAAACTTCATCGCATCCGTGAAGAACTGCGTCAAAAAATTCAAGGAGGTAATCATGAATAATAATCACAATACCACACCATCGCAGCCGGTTAATGTGGACAACCTTATCAGCCGCCTGCAGCGGGAAGACAAGCGTAATAAACGAATCATGATGGTCATGTTCATTATCTACCTGGCTTTTTCACTGATTTATTTGTACCTGTTTATCCTTAATCCGGCTCCATCACTATCCTTTACTTACCGCATGGCCGGATTATGTTTCGTAATTGCATTTTTTATCGGAACGGTTTTTTTCTGGTTCCGGTACAAAAACCTCAAAAAGCTTGATTACACGCTTCCTTTGGTACAGGTACTCGAAAAAACGGTAGAACGATTCAGGTTTTGGGGAGCAAAATGGATACCCGTCTTAATTGTAGTTTTATTGGTAGATATAGGATTCACCATCAGCTACTACCATAAATTTGAATATTGGGATACCACCTTTTTGATAAAGATTCTTTCGATACAGGTTATTTACTGGGGCATCATGTTAGTAGGCGGACTGATCGGATACTGGCGCTGGATCAAACGTTCCAAAACAATCTGGAAAGATGCAAAGACACTGCTGAAAGAGCTGAAGAACTGAGAAGCTGATTGATCGCATTTCGCATAGATTTGAGTAACTCTATTATAAGTTCATTTATTTACCTAAGCAAACCACGAAGTGGTTTAATATGAATAATCCAGGACGTAAGTCCGGATACCGGACAACTTTTGCTGTGCTTGTCGAAGCAAGGCCGGTATAACAAGAGTTACCAATATACCGGACTCAGTCCGGAATAGTGACAGCAACTAACCACCAACCCCAACGGGGTTAAATAAATAAAAAATCATGAGTACTTACACCCAAATACTCTATCAAATCGTCTTCAGCACCAAAAGCAGAAAAAAAATCCTGCAAGATCCCGACAGAGACGAAGTGTTGAAGTATATGTCCGGCATCATCCAAAATAAGAATTGTCACCTATACCGTATCAACGGTGTAGAAGACCATATCCACATCCTCACCCATCTTCATCCTTCGGTAGCATTGGCAGACCTTGTAAAAGATATTAAGCTCGCCTCCTCCGAATATATAAAGCACGGAAACCTTTGCCAGGGCTTCGGCGGCTGGCAGGCGGGTTACGGGGCGTTCACCTACGCTTATAAGGATATTGACAGGTTAATAGAATATGTGAAGAACCAGTGTAAGTACACCCAAAATTCAGACAGTTAATAATTAGCACAATTAATCTATCAATGCAAAAACTTTTGTTAACTCAATGCAATTTGTAAAACAAAATCAAAACAAAAATTTATCTCGTTTTCTTTAATTTTATTTTTATATTCACCTACCACGGTGAATTTTGTCGTTGTTGACATATAACCATAAAGTTTGTATTGCTTAAACCTAGCGTAATCATTAATATTAACTTTAAAATTGTTAATTATTATTAGTTCATTTAGATAATCAAATGATTCTTTCAATCCTCTTTCAAAATCATTGAATCCTTTAATACCATGCTTATCAAAATTACCGATGTAACTACTGGAAATTGGATGAAACCATTTTGAGGGTTTTACACTCACACGATAACCTTGATTGCTTTTAAAAGTAGTAATATCATTTATTATGTAACCAAATGCTTCATTTATTTTTTCTAAAGCAGGATTATATTTTTTATTTTCAATTTCCTTTTTTGCATACTGTAAACATTTTTTCACTTTAGGAGACTTTACTAAATTAACTAATGATATTGATTCGAATTTTAAACCGCCGAAATACAATGGCGTTGACTCGATATAGAAGTTTTTTACACCTGAAATAAATCCAAAAATGTCTATTTGATTAAGAAAAATTGTTTCATGTTTAAGTTTATTTCTTGCTGTGTTCAATCTATCAAATAAAGAGAGTTCCAGTTTTTCCAGTTTTAACTCTACTAATTTTGTATTTATTGAATTAACTGTAGACATCAATGATGTCTTATTGTCCGGTTTGCAATTGTAAAATTCAGCTAAAAGCTGTATATAAATATCAACACTATCATGCAAATTCAGTATCGTTATCGAATCATTCGGATTTGGCAACCGGCATTTTTTTTCTGCTTCCTTAAATAGAAATTTTGCAAAGGAAATTCTATGAGTTTGATTTTCATTAAGTTTTTTTAATCGTTTCTTCTCCATTCTTTTTGTATAATTTAATAATTTTATTATCAGGGCCATTTGTATAATCCACCTCTCTTCTTAATTCACCAGTATCGTAGTATGACTTTTCATACCCATGTAATAAATGGTTAAGATAATATGATTTAATTTCCTTCTTCACTTTCCCATCTTCTGAATATTCCCAAGCTAACAAATGACCTCCATTGTGTAAATCACCCGATCGAATACTTTTAGATATTATTTTGCCTGCAAGTGAATATGAATATGAAAGGCCATTTTCATTACTTTCAAAACATAATTGTTCATTATCATACCATGTTTTTACTGAAACAGAGTTGCCTTCATTATTGTAATTTTCAATCATCTGAATAACTCCAGAAGGAAAATAACACGTTTTACTTATTCGTCTGTCAAGAATATATTCCATTTCTTCTTTCAGCTGCCCGTTTGCATGCCAACTGCGGCATTTGCCATTTAATTTTCCTTCAATACAACTGGTGATATGTTTCTTGTTACCATTTAAATAATAACTAGTTAAAGTAATCTCGTTTGAATCTGAAATTATAACTATCTCATTATGTATTTTACCATCTGGGAATAAACATTTTAATGAAAGATTATTCTTTTTTACAAGGACATTATTTATTTGTTTTACGAAACCAAAATCTATTATATCCATTTCTTGAAATGGAATCTTTGAAATATCTTCCAGTTTTTCATGATTAATCTTACTCCAAAGTCTTCCTCTGGCATAAACTGGCATTACAGTGTCTTTCAAAGTATTTATTATTTCAAGTGCACTGCTTAAACCAAATAATTTTATTAGATAATCTATATCCCAATCGTAAAGTTTTGTTCCATTTTTTTCATATATATATAGTGTTTTGTTTTCAGAATTATTTGGATCTTGCAATCCTGAAAACTCTTTTGAAATTTTTGGAAATTTTTCTAAAACAGAAATCAAATCCGGGTATTGACTTTTTATTGCTTCAATACTTGGTAGATCTTCATTGCTAAGAAAATATGAGGCTTCCGAATTCCATCTTCCGCCAGGTACTATATTTGTCAAACACCCTTCATTAAAAATTTTTCTACCAATTCGATAAATTAACAATTTTTCAAGAAGTAAGGCGGTCTCTTCTTTCAAATTTTCACCAATAAAAATATGATTGACTTGTTGCCCTTCCTTTTGTATTTCAGCGATTAGTTTTAGTTTTTCAGAATTAGTATGATAATCTTCTTTTTCCTTAAAGTGTTGAAATACTCTTTTCCCTTTTCCTTTTCCAATATAAAAAATGGAATTTGTCCTTGGATCAATCAAGCCATATACATAATATTCATTCATAATCGGCATAAAAAAATTGTATTTACCAAAGAAAATCTTTAATCGAAATCATTATTCTTTAACAAAAGTAAACTCAATAAAACAATAATACAAAAATAATTTTAAAGAGGAGGGCATTCAATTTTGCACTTTTAGCAGCAAAAAACTATCTTTACATTTTAAATTAATACTATGTTGTCAAATAAAAAGCTCTACCTGATTGATGCTATGGCGCTTATTTACCAGGCATTTTATGCATACCGCGACCGGCCGCTCATCAATTCAAAAGGGGTCAACACCTCCGCAGTACATGGCTTTGCCAATGTCCTGTATAAATTATTGAAAGAAGAAAAACCCACGCACATCGGTGTTGCTTTTGACACCATGGCTCCCACCCTGCGCCACGATGATTTTATTCAATACAAAGCCAACCGTCAGGAAACGCCGGAAGACCTTGTTTCTTCCATTCCTTATATAAAAAGACTGATCGAAGGATTTAATATTCCCACACTTTTTGTAGATGGATATGAAGCCGACGATGTCATCGGAACCCTTGCCAAGGAAGCCGAACAGGCAGGATATACCGTTTACATGGTGACACCCGACAAAGATTTCGGGCAACTGGTCAGCGAAAATATTTTTATTTATAAACCTGCCCGCTTTGGTGATAAGGCCTCCATCATGGGGCCCAAAGAGGTTTGTGAAAAATTCGGCATACAAAACCCGTTACAGGTAATTGATATGCTTGGCATCTGGGGTGATGCTTCCGATAATATTCCCGGGATATACGGTATCGGTGAGGTATGGGCCCGTAAACTGGTCAAGGAATTCGGCTCTCTTGAAAACATTTTGGCAAACGTAGATTCCATCAAACCTGATGGCATTAAACAAAAAGTAATTGCAGGACGGGAACTAGCCATACAGTCAAAAGCGCTGGCAACTATCATCCTGAACGTACCGATTGCTTTTGAAGAGAACAAACTTGTCATGGAACACCCAAACGAACATGAGTTGAAAGAACTCTTAGATGAGTTGGAAATGCGGACATTTGCCAAACGCGTGTTCACGGATATCTCTTTACAAAAGCAGGCTGCAGCCCAAGCACAACAAAACTTTCAACCGGACCTGTTCAGTGAGGCTCAGCCGGAAACCACGTCACAGGATAAATCTTCAACAAGAAATATCTACAACACCGCCCATGAATATATTTTGGTGGATACCGATGAAAAGAAAAATGCACTTATCGCTGAACTATCTAAGTCCAAAGAATTTTGTTTTGATACGGAAACTACAGGTTTAGATCCAAATTCCGCTGAAATGGTTGGGGTTTCGTTTTGCATGAAACCACACAAAGCTTACTACATCCCGGTTCCGAAGGAATATAACGAAGCCTGCCGTTTGTTATGTGATTTTAAACCGGTATTTGAAAACGCAGAAATATTGAAAATAGGGCAAAACATGAAGTTTGACCTGGAGATGCTGAAGTATTATGATATTGAAATAAAAGGCCCGCTGTTCGATACCATGCTGGCGCACTATCTTATTGAACCGGATATGCGGCACAATATGGATTATTTGTCACTGAGTTATTTAAATTATGAGCCGGTACATATCGAACAGCTGATCGGTAAAAAAGGTAAGAACCAGCTTTCCATGGCGATGGTGCCTGCCGAAGAAATAAAAGAATACGCCGCCGAAGATGCCGACGTTACCTTACAACTAAAACAGATCTTTGAACCACTACTCAAAGAATCAAACGTTACTTCTTTATTCCGGGAAGTTGAAATCCCGCTGATACCGGTGCTTGCCTCCATGGAAACGGAAGGTGTGAAGCTTGATAAAAATGCGCTGAATGAATACTCGGGCCAGCTTCGTACCGAGATACAACAACTCGAAAAAGAGATCTTTGAACTGGCTGGGATGGAATTCAATATTTCATCGCCCAAACAGCTTGGCGATGTGATTTACGGGCATCTTAAAATCGTTGAAAATCCCAAAAAGACAGCCACCAAACAGTTTTCAACGGCCGAGGATGTGTTGATAAAACTGGTGAACAAACATCCGATCATTCAAAAACTGCTGGACTACCGCTCGCTGACCAAACTGAAATCCACTTACGTGGATGCCCTTCCCGAGCTGATCAATCCACGCACCGGGCGTATCCATACGTCGTACAATCAGGCGGTGGCGGCCACCGGGCGCTTAAGTTCGAACAATCCGAACCTGCAGAATATCCCGGTGCGGACAGAAAAAGGCCGTGAGATCCGTAAAGCCTTTGTCCCGCGTAACGAGGATTACGTGCTGGTTTCCTCCGATTATTCTCAAATTGAATTACGCATTATTGCTTCCATCAGTGATGAAACCAATATGATAGAAGATTTCAGGCAGGGGCACGATATCCATGCAGCTACGGCTTCCAGGGTTTACAATGTCCCATTGGCCGATGTTACCAAAGAAATGCGGCGTAACGCCAAGATGGTGAATTTTGGTATTATCTACGGCATATCGGCTTTTGGCTTAGCAGAAAGGCTGAATATTCCGCGTAAAGAAGCGGCAGATATCATCGACCAATATTTTATCAAATATCCGGCGATAAAAAAATATATGGAAAACACCATTGCATCGGCGCGCCAGAAAGGGTACGTAGAAACACTGCTCGGGCGCAGGCGTTACCTACGCGACATCAATTCTGCCAACGGAGTGGTGCGGGGCTATGCCGAGCGCAACGCCATCAACGCACCGATACAAGGCTCTGCCGCCGACATCATCAAAATTGCCATGATCAACCTTTACAGGAAAATTTCAGATCAACAACTTCGCAGCCGGATGATATTGCAGGTCCATGATGAGTTGGTGTTCGATGTGTACAAGCCGGAATTGGAAAAGATGTTGCCACTTATAAAAGATGAAATGCAACTTGCATTTAAAATAAAAGTCCCGTTAGATGTGGAGATCAGTGATGGGAATAACTGGCTGGAGGCACACTAGAATTCAGAAGGCAAAAGGCAGAAGGCAGAATTCAGAATTAAGTCCGCCGCGGCGGATCAGAAGTTTGAATGCAGAATTAAGAAGAATTCAGAAGTCGGAATTAGAAGGAAGTCCGCCGCGAAGGATGAAACAGGCGTTTTGGATTTTGTATTTTATTCGCCATGGCGGATTGGAATTTGTTTGCTCTTTGAAATTTGTTATTTGTTATTTCGTATCATTCAACAAAAACCTTCAAAAAACAATGGCTCTATTCTAAAATGTAGTTGATAAATTTATTCCTTAATTACTATTGCTGACACTTGTAGTCCATTTCCTTTTTACAGGACAGCGGTAGGTTCTTTCCGAATATGTTTTAATAAATT
>Ga0209099_1000494_pt1 | contig 46835 bp, 47 predicted proteins | sample AD_JPNHW2_MetaG_FD_184430 | JGI IMG/M metagenome (GOLD analysis project Ga0209099, IMG submission 184430) | Active sludge microbial communities of municipal wastewater-treating anaerobic digesters from Japan - AD_JPNHW2_MetaG (SPAdes) (version 2) | ecosystem: Engineered > Bioreactor > Anaerobic...
GCTTTTGCGCAGCGGCAGCGTGCACAGATATCCCGTGCTCTGGGAGGTAGAAGGGGCCAGGGTCTCCCAGGCCGAGCATACGGTTGTGGTTCTTGAGAATGGATGCGAGGTAATAACCAGACCTATCTAATCGATCGCACCCAAATCCTCAGTTCCATCATCATCTTTGTAGCTGTCGTCGCCCAGCATCGCGGCGGATATGGCATCAATTCCGTCCATAAGCTCTGCCGTCATGCAGTAGGGTATCTCGCTGATCTCTGGAAGGCTCTCTCCGCCTATCACCCTCGCTCCCACCTGACTGAGAAGGTCGAAAGCGCCATCAAGGTTCTCCTCTTTCTCCGCGGCAACCGCTTTTGCCACCAGCTCTTCCAGGGGGGTCTCGCGATCAAAGTCCCCGATGATGTAGCGCTGGCTTGAGACGAACACCGCGGCAAGGGATGTCTTGAGCGATTCAAGCATCAAATCTGCATCTTCGCCCATGGATTCGGTATTGGAAAAAACGATCGATCTGATGGCTGTGATCTCGGCCAGGGCCTCTTCGGGCGTTATGATTGTGCGCTCGCACCGGGCCATCACCTTCAGGCAGGCCAGCACCACATCATCCATGATGTAGATGAAGACGGCACCCGAGTTCCTATCATCAGCCTCGGTAAGCTTGAAGTTGCTGTCCTTGACCTTGTTCATCCAGTTGAGCCATCGCTTCTCTGTGTAGAATTCTTCTTTCATTTTACAAATCATCCTCAGTTTAGCAGTTTTATCGGTATGTGTCCACCAGAGCCACCCTTTCGATGACCAGGTCTTCGATCCGCTCCTCCCCGACGGCTGATAGCTCCTCGGGAGAGATATTAAAAGCCTCCATTAAGGACTTAGCACAGAATTGGCAGCCATTTCCATCCTGGTCTATGATCCCGGATAGCTCCCAGCCATCGGGAAGGGGTGGGCGGCCAACGAGGACCAGTGCTATTCTCTCTGTGCGATCCGATACTCGCATGAAAAGGGCCCTCTCAATCTGCTTCTCTCCGGCGGCATAGCGCATGATCTCCATTCCCGCATCTTTGGCGACATTTCTCTGCTCGGAAAAAGCTGCCAGCGCCTTCTCTACGGCAAAGCGGATGTGCCGCTCGCTGGCGATCTTATCTGCGTCGAGAGCCTGCACTATGCAGTTATGGATGGACTGTAGATCCTTAATAGCTGAAATGAGCTGCCAACTGTCTCTTGTCGCGGGCCTTCCGAAGAGAAGAGAAATCTCATTCATCAATGCCGATCTGATGAGAAGGCTTAAAAGTTTGCGGTCTTGAGTGATTTATAAAATCTAAGAGGGGCAGATCCCCTGCCCATATGTATTGAGTTTAGAGCAAATCAAACCAGGCCAGCACGTTGCAGCCTTAATAGGTCGACTGTGCTAAGCTTCTCGCCCTGCCTGAAGTGAGTAAGGATATCCTCGGCCTCGCGCTTGGCAACCTCTTTGGCGCGATCTTCCTTGATGTCCCGGTTCTTCTTCTTCAAGCCCACAATGACCTTTTCGAAGTCGCGAACCTCTCTCTGGGTGCGGATGAACTCCTTATGCTGTTCATCTGCAGCTTCCTGGGCCTTCACGAACTCCTTGTGAGCAGCGTCAGCTTCGGCACGAGTCTGATCGGCTTCCTTGAAGGTTGCTATCATCTGATCATGGTACTCCTGGGCCATCTCCGCGAACTTGGTAACTTTGTCGTGGTGCTCAGAAGCCTGATCCCTCATGGCCTGGGCCTCATCGAGAAGCTTTCTCAGCTCCTCATTCTTCTCGAGCTGCTCTTTTCTTCCCTTGAACTCTGCATGCAAGGAGGCGATCTTATCGACCAGCTGCTTCTCTTTATCCGGGCTTAGGACCTCGGTCTGCTGCCGGAATTCCAGGTGATCTATCTCGCGGCGCAGATCCCTTATGGAGCGGTCTCCAGTGAGGTTGTACTTCTTTCGGATCTCATCTATCCTTGCATAGAGCTGATTGGTCTTCTCATTGTACTCATCCCGGTCCTTCTTGGAATCAGCCACATTCTTGTTGTTTTCGTCCCGAAGCTTCTTGAGTTCCTGGGCCTTGTCTATCAACTCTTTGGTGGCCTTGTTCAGCTCATTGCGTTTAGCAGCCCATTTGCTCGCTTCAGCATTCAGTTGGCTTCTTCGATCCTTGAAGGCAAGGGACTCCTGTCTGAGTTTGCCTCTCTTATCTTCTAGTTCTGCCAGCATCCCCCGTTTGTCCTCCTGTTCCAGCCTACGGCTGGGATTTGGCTTTCCTTATCGGGGCCAATAAACCCGGAAAACCTTTACCTCTTCGGCAAAGTCCTCTCCTTTTGCACGATACATGGTGGGGTTTTTGCATGCTCGTCTTTGGGACCCTCTGACCATTATCAATTTAGATATATAATTGTTAATCCCAATTGTACCCAGATAGCACGGCTCTCTTGCAAATGATTTTGACCAAAAGATGACCTGATCACAAGATCGATAGGAGCGAGCATACTACTACCTATCGCGCAAAGCTTACGTATTAACCTTTTGGTTATGAAGGCAATCTGATTGCCTCGGGTGAAATATTATTCCCGTTTTTTGAAAAGGCAATCAACAGATTAAAATAGGTGCGTTGACTTACGGAAAGCAGGATAATTTAAAGAATAGTGTCATTCGCTTTAGATGGAGGGATTGATCTGAAGAAGGCTATACTAATAGCAATGGTTTTAGTAGCTCTTATAGGGTGTTCTGCTGCTTGGCCTAAACAGACTACTACATGGCCAGCAACTCCGACGTATGTAAACGGATATCAAGAGAGCAACAGGACATTCGATTTTGAGCAGAGCGTACAGGGAAATGGTTACTTTATGACTTACCTGTATGCTAAGGCAGGAAACGTCGCGGTCAAGAATTACGCTCACGGCTCCGGCTCATTGAACAGCGAGGCTACACTCACCTACCAGAACATGGATCGCTCTACGCATAATGCTTACTCCGATTACAACGACTTCCAGCAGGACTGCATCCAGTTCAAAGAGGATGTAGCCATGGTCTACGCACCCATGAAGATCGCTGTCGGAAACGGATATTATGCCGCAAATCCACTGGATTACAGCTCTCTGCTCAAGGAGAAGACCTGGGTGAAGAACTACCTTGCCGGCACCAGCATGCACCACGAGGTTGAGTACGCTCATGCCCTCGACAAGGAACTGGAGATCGTTGCCAAAGACAAGAGGAACATTACCTGGGACCCAGAGCTTGAATCCGTTGGCTACACTCAGATGAAGATCGTAGAGGACGTAACAGACGGCAAGGCTCATATCGGCGTACTGCAGGCAAATTCGGATTACCTGAATACATCCAATATCGCTCAGCCTGACTTAACCAATCCGGATACGCTGGGCAAACTGGGAATGAATATCAAGAGCGCCTGGAAGGATCCATCCATCGAGATCGATGAGGATTACTGGGGAACCTATCACATCGAGAAGAACATGACTCTCGAGGTGCCCTACCATCTGATTCAGAAGAAGGAGGATTGGCTGCCCTGTTGCTTCGGTGGATACCTCACCCTGCCGACAACCTACAGGGGAGATCTTGGGCTCAAGGGCGCGAAGGGCGTCTTTGACTGCACATGCTTCAAGGCACCTACCGCAGCTGAGTTCCCGCGAGTCTATCAGTAACTCTGAGAAAGGACCTTCCTTTCTCTTTTCATTTTTCTTATAAATAGGATTTTAAGATAATACTGCAATAGTTTTATGCATGCAATTTACTGTATGGCAACCAATTTATTATTCCATCTTGCAGGACTTCGGCTTTTCTAAAGAACGTGACGAAGAAGCGGGGGAGCTTTTAGCCGGGATTCTGTGCGGACGAGAGTCAATGCTTCCTGCTGCGAGATTCATTGTATCCGGGCGCAGGGCAATTGTATGCGGCAATGCTCCATTGCTGGGCCGAGAACTCGAAGGGCTGCAAGATAGAAGTGCCGTCTTTTTGGCAGCGGATGGCGCCACAGCAGTTCTTTTGGAGCACAATATCGTGCCGGATATCGTCGTCACCGACCTGGATGGACCATTTCCGGCATTATTGAAGGCCAATCGGATGGGCTCAATCATAGTGGTCCATGCCCACGGCGATAACCTCGATGCCCTGAAAAGATGTGTTCCGGAGCTGGAGAGAGTCATAGGCACAGTTCAGTGCCGGCCGCTGCCGGGATTGCATAACTTTGGTGGTTTTACAGATGGCGATCGAACCGTATTCCTGGCAAAAGAGCTTGGTGCGGCAAGAATTGAGCTATTGGGCTTTGACTTTGAGGATGAGAGCGTTACGCCGCGCAAGAAGAGAAAGCTGCAGTGGGCCAAAAAGCTGATAAAATTAGCCCTGGGGCAAGTATCCTCGCAGTCTCTGCAAAGCTAGCGTCTTCCCAAAAGCCTCAGGATTGAATCCATTGCCGCCTTCCCAACGTTTTCCGCGTCCCGTGCGGCATCTATCAGCACAAAACGTTCCGGCTCGATGGCGGCCATTCGACGGAAGTTTCCATCCACCTGTTGCAGGAATTCCAGTCGCTCGAACTTATCTCTTCCCGGGCGGGCCTCTATTCTTTTCAGAGCCAGCTGCGGGTCAAGGACCAGGAGTATTGTCATGTCGGGGAGCACATTCCAGGGACGGCTGATGTTTGCAATCCAGCTGGCCGGGTCCGGCACTATTCCTCTCAGAGTTACTCCCTGGTAAGCAGCAGTGGAGTCGGCATATCTGTCAGAGAGGACTATTGCCCCTGAATTCAGGGCGGGAATGACTGTCTCAGAGAGATGGTAAGCATGGTCGGCCATAAAGAGAAAAAGCTCCTGCATGTGCCTTGCCGCCGATGTCTCGCCCTCTTCGGCGGGCCTGGCCAGTTCTTCCCTCAGCATCCTTCCTGTCTGACCTGTCGTAGGCTCAGCGGTGAGCACGAGTCTCCTCTCCGGCATCGTCTCTTTTAGCCTTGAGACGATATATTTCGCGACGGTGCCCTTTCCAGAGCCATCTATGCCCTCCAATGTGATGAGCTGGCCTTTCACAGTGCTGGTTTTGGGCTTCAGAATGATTAAATTGTCGCTGGGAAATATCCTGAAGAAAGATGATGAAGAATATTATCGCCCGATACTAACTCTGGCGCGTCATCCGATGGGTATCCGCAGTCAGCCCAGTAACCCTCGTAGCGGGCGTCTGTACCGCATTTGGGTTGTCTCATGGTCATAGGTAGACAGATAGTCAGTATCCTACCATAAGGACCTATCAACGCGGCCTGTAGTCCCTTTCTTGCACCAACATTCACAGCAGAACATATTCTCAGCTTGTGTCAGCCCTCTAAAGGGACATCATCTCAATGCCGCCGGAATTCATAAGGTTATCCCTGCCCAAGTTGACAATTTTCTGAGAATAATCACCTCTGTCCAGTAAGCTTTAAGTTGAAGTTGTACACTATCAATCCTGAGGTGCTTGATTTGACCGACAAGATCTACGTAGTTGGGCACAAGAGTCCAGATACCGATTCCGTAACATCCGCAATAGCTTATGCCAATCTGAAGAACGCCCTGGGAATGAAGGAAGCCGTCCCTGCAGCCGCTGGAGACCTGAACGGCGAGACCAAGTTCCTGCTGGATTACTTCAAAGTTGCCTATCCAGAGAAGCTCACCGACGCCACCGATAAGAAGGTCATCCTGGTAGATCACAATGAGATGGCTCAGGCCGTGGATAAGCTGAACATGGAAAACATCGTGGAGGTCGTAGACCATCACAAGATCGGCGGCCTGGCAACCGGCAAACCCATATTCTTCCTCAATGAGCCGGTCGGCGCAACCGGCGGCATCATCGCGAACCTCTATGAGATGAACAAGATCGAGATCAGCAGGGAGATGGCCGGCCTGATGATGTCAGCTATTCTCTCCGATACCGTGCTCTTCAAGTCCCCGACCTGCACTCCTCGCGACAAGGCCGCAGTCGAGAAGCTAGCCAAGATCGCAAAGGTCGACCCAATGGCATTCGGCATGGAGCTTCTGAAGGCCAAGAGCAACATGTCAGCCAAGTCCGCAAAGGAGATCCTCATGGGCGACTTCAAGAAGTTTGACTTCTCAGGCACCAAGTCCGGAGTGGGCCAGGTTGAGGTCATGGATCTGGCCGATCTGGCACCCAAGAGAGCCGCCATCCTGGAAGAGATGAACAAGATGAAGGAAGCCGAGAAGCTGGATATGGTCGTCCTCATGCTCACCGATGTCATGAAGGAAGCCAGCGATCTGCTCTTCGTAGGAAATGCTGCTGCTGCGGCTGGATTTGAGAAGGCATTCGGCGGAAAGCTCGCCAATAACTCCATCTACAAGGAGAAGTGCCTCTCCCGCAAAAAGCAGGTTGTACCACCCCTGGAAGGCGCCTTCAAGAAGTAGATCTAATGATAACAGGGTGGCCCGCTGGCCGCCCTTTATGACTTTTCTTGAGAAACTTTCGTCTTTAAAATTGCATGGAATTATCAGTCGCAATTGTCTGCCGCAATCATCGGCTGCAATGGACCTTCTCGCCGATCATTCGCACCAGCGGTTTGGATAGATGGCGGCGAGCGCAGGGTGGAACCTCGTGGTATCCGGTATCCAGTTCTCTTGTCTGAATCAGGCTCACCGGTCCCTCTGCATGGGTCTTGCAGCTGCGGCAGCGGTAACCCTGTCCCTTGCCTGCTGACTTCATCCGTTTATTGCATGTAGGGCAGATCGGGGCAAATGTCTCGGTTTTGTCCGCCAGATGGAGGACGCGGATCTTTTCCAGGTTCAGTGTGTCATCCTGCACCGAGCCGTAGACCTCAATCTCATCCCCTGCAATTAGCTGCTTGACTATTGCGCGAAAGTTCTTGGTGGGCTCAAAGGCGGCGCAGACGATCCGGCCGGTGCCGTCTTGCAGCGGAAAGAAGAGATGGCCCCCGGCGATGGCCTGCGGCTGTCCGGCCACAAAGCCGCGCAGCCGGTAGCTCTCCGAGGCCCGTACATCCGCCGCAGTTCCTTCCAGGATATGGGCGTCTGTCCCCTGATTGGTCTGGTAGAGGACCTTTCGCTCGATGGGCTCGGACTCTATGGCCTGAAAAGCTTCCAGGATCGCCTGAGGATCAGAGCCTCTTATGCCAAACAATACCGGATCTGCGGAGTGGGGAGCAAAGACGATGCGGCTGTTATGATGATCCACAGTATCCCAGGTTTGCGGATAGGTGAGGCTATCCGCTCTCCAGACCGAGACCTCATCGATAGAGCGCGGCGTGCCCCAGCGAGCCCGCTCCCGGTAAGCGATCAGTTCATAAGTGTAGTCCGGGAGCACGGCTCCAGTGGCAGCCAGGGCTCCTATCAGGCCCCGACCCTTCTTGAAGCCCCGATACCAGATTCCTTCCTTATCAAGCAGCCTTCTAGCTTCATCTATCTCCAGGATTTCGGTAACGGCACGCTGGTAGAAGGCTGCCATCGGCGGCGTTTTCCGGAAGGCGATCACCAGGCCGGGATTGGTGTTCGATCCGGAAAAGTCCGATAGCTCGAGCAAAGTCTGAAGAGCAATGTCCCTGACATCCTCAATGCGGTCGCTTTTCAGTTCCATGGCGATGGCGGCATTGCCGCGCGTCTTATATCGGGCGCAGGGATTGAGGCGGATGAGTTTGGGATGGCCCACCAGCTCGCCCAGTGGCAAGAGCCTCTCTATGAGCACTGCTGCCAGGTAGGTGGTGCATAGCCCCCGTTCAGAATCAGTATCATCAATTCCAATGAACATAGTCAGCCTTAAATAGCCGTCAAACCGAGATATATAATGATGGATAAAGAACTTCTCGCCGAGCGCGTGGAGGAGGTTCTGATGCAGGGCGGATTCACCACATCGGATCGCTGCTATCTCCGTCCCAGGAGCTTTGATCTCGCCGCCCGAAAGGGAAACCTCTTCCTGCTCCTCAAGATCCTCTCAAATATCGATGGCCTGAATGAGCAGACGGCCACGGAGGTGCGCCTTCTGGCCAAGCACCTCTTTGCCAGCCCTATACTGGTGGGCGAGAAGACCCGAGATCAGTACCTGGAAAGGGGCGCGGTCTATTTTCGCTACGGCATTCCCACCCTCAGCCTCGACACTCTCGCGGACTGCCTTTTAAGCGACACTCTGCCTCTGGTTTACGCTGCGCACGGCGGGCTTTATGTGCGCATCGATGGCATCAGGATGAGGGAGCTGAGGCTACAGCGAGGCATATCGCTGGGAGCGCTGGCTTCCGAGCTAGGCGTCTCTCGCCGCACCATAAGCAAGTATGAGGTCGAGGACATGGACACGACTGTGGATGTGGCCATCAGGCTGGAGGAGATCTTCGAGCAGGAGTTGATTCAGCCAGTAAACCCCTTCCTTCCCGGAAATGATGAGGTTACCAAGGGTCCGGTGACGGACAATATCCTGCGCCTGCTACTGGAGATAGGCTTTGAGGTGGTTCCCACCGCCCAGGCTCCTTTCAATGCCATTACCAGCACCGAGGAGCTGGTGGTTCTGACCTGTGTCAGCAAATTCTCTCAGAGCATGCTTAAAAGGGCCAGGCTCATGAGCAGCCTTTCAGCGATCGCCAGGACCAAATCGGTGGTAATCGTCGACGGCGAGACCAAGCTGGAGTGCATTGAAGATACCGCACTCATTGAGAAGCGCGAGCTGGAGAGCATTGACCGCACTCGCGAATTCGAAGATCTAGTGGCCGAAAAGCAAAATAAATGAGATTACTATCACAAAAATCATATAGATAAAACCCAGATTACTGGCATGAGACGATACTTGTTGCTGCTAGTAACCTGCATTTTTTTGGCTGCGGCATCCTGGGGCGGGACGTCCACGGCTGCACAGGTAAATCCCTCAAACAGCTCAACTGATATTAGTGCCAGCGCTTCTATGGGGGCAATGAACCTGGCCCTCTTCAACATGCCTGACACCAGGCAGAGCACCGAGTACTCCTGCGGAGCGGCATCCTTGCAGGCCGTTCTGGGCTACTGGGGAAGAGACATCGGCGAAGAGGACATCAGGGAGATGCTCAACACCAACGAGGAGTCGGGGACATACCCGGATGATATTCTCAGGGTTGCCCGGGCTCTTGGTTTAGAGGCAGATTATAAGGAGAATATGACCCTGGCAGATCTGGAAGGATATGTAGCTCAGGGAATTCCGGTCATAGTGGACTGTCAGGCCTGGAGAAGCGTCTCTCAGTATAACGAATCCTGGGCGGATACCTGGTACAATGGACACTGGGTGGTAGTAATCGGCATCGACGAGAATAATGTGACCCTCGAAGATCCTTACATCCTCGGTGACCGGGGGATCATGTCCCGGGAGGAGTTTGAGGCCCGCTGGCACAATGTTCGCGGCCTTGATGAGACTGATACCGTCAAGCAGATTCACATGGCAATAGCCATCCGGGGAGATAAACCGGCATCTTCATCCGGCTTCAGGCACGTAGATTGAGTAGATATGAAATCGATAATGGACAGAATTAAAAAATCGGGCAGGGTGTTCGTCTTCGGGATAGCCGGGGACAGCGGCTCAGGCAAGACCACCATCTCTCGCGGCATAAAGAGGATACTGGGCGAGGAGATGGTCTGCTCCTTTTCCATGGACGACTACCATAGCCTGGACCGCAAATCGAGAAAGCAGCGAAATATCACGCCCCTGCATCCTGAGGCCAACCATCTGGATCTCCTGGCTGATCATCTGGAGATGCTCCGGCGCGGTCAGGCCATTGACAAGCCGGTTTATGACCACAGCATTGGCGAGATCAGCGGCACTGTGCCCTTTGGACCGGCTCCAGTGGTCATTGTGGAAGGCCTGCATCCCTTTTACACGCCTAGGCTTAGAAGCCTCATCGATTTCAAGATCTTTGTGGATCCATCGCGATCTGTCAAGAGGCTCTGGAAGGTGCGCCGGGATGTTGGGGAGCGGGGCTATCAGCCCGAGCAGGTCATGGCCGAGATATTGCAGCGCGAGCCGGACTACAAGCTCTACGTGGACATCCAGAAGATTTATGCCGAGATTGTGGTCAAGATTCAGGACACCAGGTTTCATCCGTCGCTCCTGGAGACAGGAGCGGCACCGGATTGGTACTCGGTAAGGCTGATTCAGCAGATGATGGAGCAGCCTGTATCCCATGTCGATCTGACCATCGATCTGAGCAAGATTCTGAGGAGCTCGGAGCACAACTTTTCCATCGAGTTTCAGCAGGATGATTACTACGGCAAGAAGGTGGGCATCATGACGGTAGACGGAGAGATTCACCAATCCATGATTGCCGATCTGGAAAAGAAGTTGTGCGACTCCCTGGGAACTTATGCCGTGATCAGCGACCGGCAGGAGCAGTACGTAAATGCCATCGGCCTCTCTCAACTGGTATTGACCTGGAGCTGCCTTGAGAAGCTGGACCATTTTCTAGGAAAAAGCAAATAGACGCTAGAATAGAACGCGGATACCGCTGAGGAGGGCAGCAGCCGCCCTGTGCCCTCCATTTTATTTTAAGCTCGTTCGCACTCCTGGCACGCGCACAGCGGCTCATGCTACAAGCTCATGCACAGGTGTTCCCTGGCAATGATTTCGTTCAATTTTTTGCGGGGGCATGGCCCACTAACTGCTGATCATTATGCTCCGCCTGGAGTGGATGGTCTGCATCAGATCCATGGACGGATCAGGCCCTCTTCTTCATCTCTCTCTCTATCTCCTGACCGGCCTCGGTGAGGCACCAGATGCCGTCATTCTCGAAGACCAGGCTTCGTTCTGCAAGTTCTCCCAGGATCTTCTTGACGGACTGTGCTGGGATGCGCTCGAATTTGCCTATCTTCTCAGTGGAAAGCTTGCCCTTGGAGCCCAGAACCTGCACGATCCTCTCGCGATGCTTGTTTCCCATGACAAATCCCATATTACCGGCTAAGTCTTCTGGCATAATTTGTTACCTCTTTTCGGCGTTAGCTTTATTAGCTGTTCACCTCAATGTTAAAAGTGGCGGGCAGTCCGGGTGGTTCGGCGTCACCTGTAACCCGAAATCGTCGATAAGCGGGGGGCGAAGCTGACGGAAGACACTGGGCGCTGTGTGCTCAGTCCAGTCGACGACTATGATTCTCCGTCCTGCAGGGATGGCACCGGTCCATGGACTTTCCTGATGGAAAGCCTGTGTACCATAATTGCGGGAACCGGTTCAGGCCCGGAAGGGAGCAGACCCACCGCGGGTAACTATCGCTTACAGGTATATGGGGAGGAGAAGGCGAAGGGATTAACTGGCATGCAGCCTCGGCGGCAACCGGCGGCGCGCCCGCCATTTAACCAAAATCATAACGCAAAAAAAGCTTGCTTTTCGTCCCATAATCCGCTTGTATCTGTTTAGCAGGCCAACCCAGCTGTTAGCATTTTGAGGCCGCCTATCTACATATTTTAGAAGTGTCGCCTGCGCAATTATATTGTTTCCAAATTTACCTTCATGCGGGCAATTCGCGTCCTTCGCAATGACATCTTTTCGGCAGCGAGGGCAGTGGCTGAAGGACCGACGGGTTGGGCAAGCTGTCCTTTGACGATCTCATGCACGACCAGACGGTGATCGTGTCCCTGGCGGAGACGGGGCGGCTGATGGAGGAGATCGACAAAGCCATACCAGGCTGGCCTATAGAGTGAAGACGAATTTATGGAGCGTGACTTTGGGACACATTTTTCTCAATCTCATCGATTACATCAATCAGACCAGTTGGACATGATGATATAGTCCGAAATCGAGCGAAAAGCATCCCTTTAATTTTATCTTTTCGTTTTCTTACTGTCTCAAGGCCTTGGATAAGACTCCATATATTTCAAGCAAAGAGACATTCTCGATCTATGCGGCGAAAGTTGCAAGAGCGCGAAAGATGATTGCCGCCGCATTGATTTGAAAAACAAAAAAGAGCTATTCCGTGCTGATCGCTTCAACAGGGCAGGATTTAGCACATTTGCCGCATCCTGTGCATTTCTCCTTATCCACGACCGCGGTTCCATCATCGCCGATAGATACGGCACCGGCAGGGCACTCTCCAACGCACTCACCACATCCTATGCATTTGCTCTCGTCTACCGATGCGGGAATCAATTTGGCGACCGCGTACGCAGAGCCAATCAGAAGGCAGACAACTGCCAGCGCAACAGCCAATCTCTTGTGCTCCATTTTGCATAACCATCCTGGTTTGGATCTTCATCCTGGCATGACAATCGTTTCATGTCGATCCATATACCAAATTACTCTAGCACTGAACGATATTTAAACCTAGAGGCGTACTAACCGCTCCTGTCCCGGCCAGCCTGGGGATCGAGAGCGCAACAGCCATTCTGCAGTATCGCCCGAGCTTGCCCGATGATGTTGACTAGGCCTCTTTTCTCCGATCGGCAAAATCTGCATCCTTCACGCTGATCGAGAGCCACTGAGGCTAAAATGCCCTCACAGAATCTCCATCCTTGCCGATCTTCGATGGCACGGCTTCTACTTGCGTGGCTGCGCAGGAAATTGCCGCCCTTTGTATTGCCGGGCAGATATAACGACAGGATCATTTGAGAAGAAGAAGGGATTCATCTATAGAGGCAAGCATGAGGTCATTATCGCTAAAGACTCGCTATTCCGAGAGATAATCAAAAAACAACATAAACCATGAATAATATGTCTATCCGGAACCATCCTGAACCTTTAAATGTGGTTTTGAACCTGATAGTGCGACTTTAGCCAGACGTATCAGTTACAAAAAATAATCGTTCTGCTCTATATTTTTATATCGTTCATGGATGGTGGGTATCGGGCAATTCACAAATCAGTTGAGTTGATCCTTTAAGGAGGTAGTGAAAAAATGAAGAAGATCAGCATTTTTATTGCATTGGTGGCTGCATGCATTCTAATCATGCCTGCGCTCTCCATGCCGGACGCGATGGGACAAGACCAAAAGAAGTGTGACTGCCCGAACTTCATGAGGGACGGAGCACAGATGGGTCCTGGCCAGAATGGAAACGAGAACCCATTCGGCTGCCAGAAGTCTGTGATGGGCGAGGACGGAAAGCAGATGGGTCCCGCTCAGGACGGAAAGGAACAGCCATTCGGCTGCCAGAAGTCCATGATGGGCGAGGACGGAAAGCAGATGGGTCCCGCTCAGGACGGAAAGGAACAGCCATTCGGCTGCCAGAAGTCCATGATGGGCGAGGACGGAAAGCATATGGGACAGGACCATAAGCCAATCAAGTCCATGATGGGCGATAAGGGACGAGAGGGCAAGACCGAAGTAAAGATCGTCATAATCAACGTGAATACCTGAATAATATACCCTCTAATGGGCCCATTATTTTTTTAAGGGAATACGATTGCACATGCAATTAATGATAAATAAAAAAAATGATCAAATGGAGTATATCGCATGATTAAGATATCTTATTTCGCTGCAATGATGCTGCTAATGATCTGCACCTTTGTTCCGCCGGCATCATCCCAGGAGCAGGTTTCCCAAATGGTTTACGTCTTTGATGGGGATTTCAACGGCACTCCCCTCGCCGGCGTTCAGATCGCCGGCCAGGACGCAGCCGGCAAAAGCTTCAGCGGGATCACAGATGCAAACGGCACTGCGGTTGTCAGTGGACAGGCAGGCGAATGGCTATTCGTATTCATTAAGGATGGCTACGAGACCCTCGACCTGAATTACAACGTCACCGAGACTGGAGAAGGTGCGGTCTATCTGATCAAATCAGACCAGCAAACGGCGCAAAATGCGCAGCTCATCGGCAGCCAGCAACCAGAGGCCGCACTGCAAGCTGATGCAACACCCCAGACGCAATTATCCTCCAGCGATGCTGCAAGCGAAACCCCACTGAGGGATACGCAATTAAGCCGGGACGCAGAGAGTCCAGCTGCATTACCTCTGGACCAGGTCTCAGAGAATCAGGTCTCGCAGACGGTTTATGTCTATGACGGAGGCTTCAACTGCAGCCTTCTTCCCGGAGTGCAGATCGCCGGCCAGGATGCGGCAGGCAGGAGCTTTAGTGGGGTCACGGGCTCAAACGGATTTGCCGTGCTCAGCGGACAGGCAGGAGTGTGGCGGTTTGAGTTTGAGAAGGACGGCTACAAGACCCTCGACCTGAATTACAGCGTGACCGAGACAGGAGACGGTAAGGTCTATCTAATAAGATCTGATGAGACATTCGGGCAAGCTCTGCCGCAAGTTGCAGCATATTCAAACAACGAGCCGAAAGGCCCAATCAATCCGCAGCAAGACCAAAACAATCAGCTTCAGAAAGCATCATCGACGGCCAACGCAACCTGGGAAAGCCAATTGGCCGCAGGTGAGACATCATTTGGGCAGGCCAATTTCAACCACGAACAGGAAAATGAGCAGGAACTGCAATACAAAGCGGCAGCTCAGAATGCCGGGATGAACGAATCAAGTACGGCATCTGCAGAATTCTGGCTCTTAGATGGAAATTCTCTCTATGAGCAGGGCAGGTATGATGAAGCCGCTCAGTCCTATGACCGGTGCATATTGCTCAATGCCAAAATTGAGACTGCCTGGCTAAACAAAGGCAATGCTCATTACATGCAGGGCGATTACGACAATGCCCTTTCTGCGTTCGATAAAGCAATACAGCTCGATACAAAGGACGCCAATGCATGGATCTGCCGGGGCCTGACCCTCAAGAAGCTGAACCGCAATTCCGAGGCGAACGCAGCATTTATGCAGGCAAAAGGACTGGGGTATAGCAGCTAGTACCAGCACAGGATGCCAGCACTTGATGCTGATTTCCCTTTTTTCCCCGGCCAGGGTCCGCGTCGGAATCGTTTCCAGTCTATCCAAGCTCAAAGCTTGTTACGCCGTAGATCTGATCCATAGGCAGATGAGGGTCTTTCCTAGTGTACATCCGAATGGTCTCAAACACCGGATTCATGTGGTGGCGCCGGGCGAGGTCCAGAGCGGCAGGATTTATGGCAGGAGTATCCAGGAAGACCGGTGCGCCCTGGGGTGCATGGCCGCAAAGAGCGCCAAACAGAGATTCCGCTACATCCTCATCATCGGCAAAGAGCGGCCCGATCTTATAGCCGGTATGGCAAAGCCTTAGAAGGCCATAACCGGCCAGCCGGCCATCGTCCATAGCTGCCAGCGCCACTGCACCATGCTGCCTGATCCATAAGCTCGTAAATGCGTGCCTGGGAACGGGGAAGAATCGATCGTCATAGGCCAGGAGATCTTTTAGCGGCACCTCAGATAGGCTCCTTATGCCTGCCATATTGCGTTTTTGTCCGGTGCCCGCTCCCTGATGGCGCACGCTCCTGTAATATGGCCGAAATCCCAGACGCTCATACAATTTCTGCTGAGACAGAACGCCATCAAGTCCAATATTCCGGTCGCCCATGTACTTCATCCCGGCATTCCAGATCTCTGTGCCCAGCCCCTGGCCTCGCAATGACGGCTCTACAATGTAAAAGCCCAGAAACCCGAATGAGTCATTGTAGGTCACGGCGGATATGCTTGCTACCGGCCTTTCATCCAGCATGCCCAGGAAGAAGCCGTTTGGGTCCGTTCCATAAAATGCTTCAGCATCGTTTAATCCTGGATTCCATCCTTCCTGGTTTGCCCAGGATATGATGAGGTCAACCTCATGCCTCTTTGCATTCCTAATTGCATACCCTTCAATAGACATTCTCAGCACCTACCTATCGCTTTTAGCATAAATCCCAGAACCTAAATACCATGTGCCATCGACATCCGCCACATAACCTAGCTTCAGCACCTGGGTCATGTTCTGGAAGGGATCTGGGTAGATATAGTAGAAGAAACCGTTTCCAAACTTTGCAGCATTGACGGCTTGCTGGTTGATCTTAATGCCGTTGGGATCTCGGGCATTAATTCGGTTTTTGCCGATCAGATCCGGTTGGTAAGGGTGGGCAAGTGTCAAACCATCATAATCGTAGGCATAGATGTACAGTTCGCCTCTAGAAAAGTTGCCTTTCGGGTCGCTAAATGCTTGCAGAGCCCGCTCTTTGCCGTTCTCATGTGCAAAACGCACCGCCTCATCAACAAAGGCTACAAGCTCATCTCTCTCATTCTGACCGAGTGATGCTGGGATACTGGAGAGGTATATTCCGCTGCCCAACCATAAATTAGCGTCCACATTTTTAATGTAGGTCAGCTTTAACTCTTCTCGATCATCATGGAGCGGATTTTGGAAAACCAGATACATGAGGCCGCCACCATCATTAGCCAGAGCGAGCTCGTTTTTAATCATGGCTACACCGTTTATATCCACCAGGCCTCTCTGGTCGCGCCTTACCAGGTCTGGCCGGATGGGGTGAGCGAGATTGGTCCCATTGAAGTCGTAGGCATAGATGTAGAGGTCTCCTCTGACAAACCGTCCAGAACGGTTATTAAACTCCACTAGTGCTTTTTCTTGGCCAACATCTCTCACATATGCAGTTGCCTCGTCTAAGAAAGCAGTTAGCATATCTATTTCAGTGATATTTGCAGCATTAGCGTCAACAGCCTCTTCTATATCAGGCTTTGAAACAACAGCGAATGTTGATATTAATATAAATATGAGAGAAATCAATATTATTCTTATTCGATTCGCGAACATAAGATCCCCGCTGAGCTTTTTAGGTACATTCATGATTAAAAATGTTGCCAGATGCTTTTGCCGATGATTTGGATTGGATTATTCCGGATCGCGGTTTCCCGTAATCCATTGATGGTGCTTAATTCTATAAATAATAATATCTGACAGTAATTCTATGATGCCATCGATATGCGACAAACGATTTATCCAATGGTACACGACTATATCGACATTGAATGTCAATCGTAATGTATTTATTCGTTGAATGTCGTACCAATCTCCTGCAATACCCATTAGGTGATCTGACCTGTAAATCAGGCTTAAAATATTGCTGAATAAATTTAGCGGGGGTTTGGAGTGGAATGAGCAATATAGCTAGTTTAGCCTCAGCCATGATGGATACGAAAAAAGAAATAGATTGTATATCAAGAGCCAATTATTTCCCTGAAGATCTTGAGCGGCTCAAGGCCATGTTCCTGGCAAATATGAGCCATGAACTGAGAACACCCTTAAACGCCATCATTGGCATCTCCAGTCTGCTTTCACTTGAAGAGAGCCTCAATCCTGAGCAAAAGGACCTGGTCTATATTCTAAGAAATAGCGGAGAGGAGCTATTGAAGCTCATAGAAAATATCCTTGACTTCTCCAGCATTCAAGCAGGTGATATCAGGCTTGATGATCGGCCTTTCGATCTGCATTACTGCATCAAATCCATAATCACAACCTTCTCCAGAGAGGCATCTGCAAAAGGCTTGAATCTGGCCTGCCATATAGAAGAAGACATACCGGCAGTAATTAGCGGCGATCCGAAAAGGCTCGGCCAGGTTCTCAGGAATCTACTGGAAAATGCTATAAAATTCACTGAGCATGGCACCGTGGCGGTCGATGTCTCATCCTGTTCTGGAGATCTGGTCCATTTCACCGTTAAAGACACCGGCATTGGAATTCCTGCTGACAGAAGGGATTGCCTCTTTCAGTCCTTCAGCCAGGTGGACAGCTCATTGACGCGCAAATATCATGGAGTCGGCCTGGGGTTGGCTGCCAGCCGAAGGCTGGTCGAACTCATGGGCGGGCGGATATGGGCAGAGAGCCTGGAAGGCCGCGGGTCTGCATTCCATTTTACCATTAAAGCCGCAGAGATGGCCAGGACCTGAAAATGCCTTCGGCCCACGGCGCCTCATATCGACGATATGCAGCCGGAACCCTCGCCTGGAGGCGCGCCGACAATCCAAAAACCAGAAGGCAAAAAAAGGATAAAAAGGCTAAAAGACCTTATGAATCCCGTTTACCTTTTCCTTCAATCCTTTCAGTGTCGTATCCAGCTCTGCGGTGATCCTCTTCTTGGTCTCTTTTCCTACCTTGATCTCAATGTCCGGCGCAGAGAGCGGCTCTCTTCCTACCATATTGCTGAAAAGCTCCACCCAGTAAGGAGGCAGATACTCGGGCAAAGGCTCGTCCCGCATGAGATGAAGAACGCTGGCAAAGGCCACGGGCACCACCTCCATGTTGTAGCCGCCTCCGCCCAGGGCGAGCAGCCTGCCGCCGGCATAAAGGCGGGTCAGCTCGATTATGCGGCGCACCATATGGGTGTATCCGGTGAGGGTCACATTGAGACTGGTGAGCGGATCGGAGTAGTGGGTGTCCGCGCCCAGCTGAGCCACCACAGCCTGTGGCTCAAACCATTCAAAGAGCTGGGGCACAATCTCCTCGAAGGCACGCAGATACTCATCATCTCCGGCGTACATGGGCATGGGTATGTTCACGCTGTAGCCTAAGCCGGGGCCTGCACCCAACTCATCGATGAATCCCGTGCCGGGAAATAGATACAATCCCGATTCGTGCATGGATATGGTGAGCACATTGAAATCTTCATAAAATATCTGCTGAACTCCATCTCCATGATGACCGTCGATGTCTATGTAGAGAACTCGCTCAAAGCGCTCCTTCAAAACGGAGATCGCGAGAGCCGGATCGTCAAAGACGCAAAAGCCGGAAGCACGGGTGGGCATGGCATGATGCAGTCCCCCGCCGATGTTGAAGGCGCTGCAGTCCTCGGTCGTCATACGCCGCGCCGCATCGATGCTGCTGCCAGCCAGTAGCCTGGAAGCGGCGTAGATGCCGGGAAAGACGGGAGTATCATCGCTGCCAAGCCCAAAGGCCAAATCAGGCTCTTCAGCCTCCACGGATGCGATATACTCCGGGGTGTGCACCCGCTCTAAATCCGCCTGCGCTGCGGGCTGCGGCTCAACCCTACAGGTAGAGCCGTCTATTATGCCCTCTTCCTCCATGAGCTTGTAGGCAAGCATCAATCGAGCGGGGTTGAAGGGATGCTCCGGGCCGAAGTTGTAGTCCTGGAACCTTTCGCTGTAATAGAGATAGATCATATTTTTAGGAAGGCTTATTGCCGAGAGACTCTGGCAAATGCGATCGCTATTTGATAGCGCTTTCCGGCAACTTTTTGCAATTGCTTGCAGGCGCTTGCAACTGCTTATTTATAGCCCTTTTCGATCAGGCCGTCGCTCCAGTAGTTGTCACACTTCTTGCAGTAGTAGATGGTCTCAATTACAATCTTCTTCCAGCTATCTGCATCCAATGCCCGTCGAAGCTCCTTTTGCTCGCACTCGTTGCCGCATTTGGGACAGAAGGGGACATAGCGCTCCAGTGCTCCCAGGTCCTCGTCAGCCATTTTCTATTCCTCATAATTCTGCTGGCAGGGCAGGGCAAAAAAGTTGTCGGTTTCTTCTCTCTTCGCTTCTGAAGGCTTCAGGCTTCCTCAACCGGGTAGTAGTACTCGCCCTGCTCCTTCTGGGTCCTGTCCAGCCTCGACTCCGGCTTGTTGACCCTGGGCCGCTTTGTCTCCTCATCGCGCCGAAAGGTTATGTTTATGGCTTTGAGGAAGGAGTTCATTCCCTCGCGCATCTCTAGAGGGGTATGGGCAATGCCCAGCACACCGGGCGTTCCTTCAAAGACCATCAGCCTTTCGGCAAGCAGATCGATGAGGTAGATATCATGGTCGACAACCAGAACAGTCTTCTCCGAGGACTCGGCAAAGCGCCTCATGACCTTGGCAGCCAGCATCCTCTGCTCGACATCCAGATGGGCGGAGGGCTCATCGAGCAGATAGAGATCTGCGGACCGGCTCAGGCAGGCGGTGATGGCCACGCGCTGAAGCTCCCCGCCGGATAGCTCAGTCAATGCCTGATCCATGAGCGGCTCCAGGCCCATGGGCTTTAGGATCTCTGCCTGATAGAAGCTGGAGTCGAAATCAACCGTTGAACTGCGCAGAAGGCCCTGCACAGTCATATCGGAATCGGCTTTCAGATACTGGGGCTTGTAGGATACCTTAAGCTTGCTCTCAAAGCCTCCTGATGTCGGCTTTTCCACTCCGGCCAGGACCTTGATGTAAGTACTCTTGCCGATGCCGTTCGGACCGAGGATGCCCACCACCTCGCCCCGGCGGATGATGCCGGGCTCGGCTTGCAGCCGGAAGGAGGAATACTGCACATCAAATGACTCGTAAGCGATGAGCGTGGGGATTTCCTTGTCGATTCTGGGAGCGTGAACCTCAAAACGAATGGACGTATCTCGGAATCGAACATTCTCTTCGGGAAGGTTGCCGCGCAGGTACTGGTTGATGCCCACCCTTACCCCTTTGGGCCGGGTTATGACGCCGTAAGCCCCTGGCACGCCGTAGATGAGATGGATGTTCTCTGCCAGAAGATCGAGGAGAGCCAGGTCGTGCTCCACCACCATGACCGCCTTGTCCTTGGCCAGGTCCTGGAGGATGCGGGCCACATTGATTCGCTGGTAGATGTCCAGGTATGGGCTGATCTCATCGAAGAAATAGAAATTTGCGTCGCGAGCGGTTGTAGCCGCGATGGCCACGCGCTGAAGCTCCCCGCCGGATAGACTGGAGATGTCCCTGTCCATGAGCTTGTCGATGGAGAGGCTCTTCACCAGATCGGCGAGAACTCCCCTTTCGTCCGTCTTTTCCAGCAGGCCGCGAACCGGCCCGGAATAGCTCTTGGGGATTCGATCCACGTACTGAGGCTTGTAAGAAGTCCTGACACCCTTATCTGCTACCTTTTTCAGATAATCGCCCAGAACGCTTCCCGCAAAGCGGGCGAAGACATCATCCCAGGAAGCATTCTTTCCTAAATTAGGGCGCAGGATGCCTGATAGTATGGATACTGCAGTGCTCTTTCCTATTCCGTTGGGGCCCAGAAGGCCGGTTACCCTGCCATCGACAGGCACTGGCAGGCCATAAAGGGCAAAGCCGTTCTGGCCATACCTGTGCACCGGATCCTCCATCTCCTCCGGCAGATTGGTGATAGTGATCGCCCCGAATGGGCATTTGCGCACACAGATGCCGCAGCCCACGCAGAGGTTCTCGGTGATGAGTGGTTTATTCTCCACAAAGATGATGGTCTCGTCGCCCGTGCGCACCGGCGGGCAGAAGTACTCGCACTCTTTAGAGCACTTGCGGGGCTGGCAACGATCGCGATTGATGATAGCAATCCTCATGGAAGTATCCTCAGTTGAGAAGAAGCGTCCAGGTAACCAGCCAGAGGTCCACTACCATGAACTCCACATAGAACCAGTCTTTGGTCTTGAAGCTCTCCGCATCGATATTCATGTATCCGTAGGTGTATCTTTGAATGAGATAGGTGAGCAGCAACAGGGACATCATCACGAAATGCCAGGGATAGCGTGAGATTGCGTCGCCTTCGTAGTAGCAGGCAAATCCCGCCAGGGTTCCCAGAATAGAAGGATAAACGGTCTTGACGATTCCATCAATGCGGTCCTTTCTGCGTTCGGCTGCGCTCTTGGGCGCGACCTTTGGCGGCTGTCTGGCCGGCTTGTCGCCGGGCTTATCTTGGGCAGTCGCCAGCCGTTGGTCTTCCTTATTGCCAGCCTTTTTTTCTTTCTTGGCCATCCCACCTTTGCATTTCATTATATGATAATAGCGTTTTGGTCCGGGAAAAGTCCAAGTACTATAACTTTCAAGAGCCTCAAGATGTGTATGTAGTAGCGGATGCTTCAGTATTTATCTGGGGCAAACGGCCAGCCGGAGAGCTGATCACCGTCCCGGCGGTGGAGGCGGAGCTGAAAGACATAAGAACGAAGTCCTTGCTTTCCATCTTTGAGACACGGGTGGAAAGCCCTTCTCCCCAGGCGCGAAAGGCAGCAGAGCATGCCGCAACACAGACAGGAGACCTCAAAGCACTGTCTTCCGCTGATTTGGATGTCCTGGCAAAAGCCCTGGAGCACAAAGCCGTCCTCGCCACCGACGACTATGCTCTGCAAAATGTCGCTCTTCACCTCGGTCTGAAGATAGAGCCCATAGGGCAGCCCAGGATAAAGAGATTGATTAAGCACGTCCAGAGGTGCCAGGGCTGCGGCAGAAAATTCGAAGGGGAAGTTTGTACTGATTGCGGAACTCCTGCCCGAAAGAAAAAGAGGTGCATAAGATGAAGAATATTGAAACTTTGATGAAAAAGGCAACGGAACTGAAAGCGGAAGGGCTGGTGGAAGGCCAGATCTCTGAGGAGTTGAACGTCTCCAGCGAAACGGTCACCTGGCTGCTTACCCATGCAGAGAAGACCAGCAATTCACCCGGGCCCAAGGATATCTCTGTGGACTGGTCTATGATCGGCAAGAGCGCTTTCCGGATGAACCATATCTCGGAGGCCCTGTCGGATATCATAATTGAGACTCTAGACGACAATGATTGCGGTGTGGATGCAGTGGTGGGCATAGCTCTGAGCGGACTGCCCCTGGCGAGCATGGTTGCCAGCAGCCTGTCAGCTGAGCTCGCGGTGTACACGCCCAGCAAGCAGATGCTCACCAAAGAGAGCGGCAAAGCGCGGGGCAACCTGAGCGCCAATTTCGCCAGCGTCATGGACAAGGATTGCATCATCATCGACGATGTGGTTACCACCGGCAGAACCCTTGAGGAGGTCGTTGAGTATCTGGATGAGCATGGCGCCAAGATCAACGCCATCGCCGTTCTCATCGACAAGAAGGGCACGGATGAGATCGCCGGAGTGCCTGTGGTCTCGCTGCTGAAGGTCTTAAGAGTTAATTAGGGCCATAATCCCGGACAAAAAATGGCCGAAGAAGTCGGCCATGTATATATTTTTGTTTAAATAATTAACAATCTCGGGAAAGCCTTTTAGCATTCCAGCAATCATCCTCCGCTCACAAGCTGATTAACTATGTTCTCCGAGGATGAGTATCGACTAGACTTCTTTGCGGATGAGGGATTCCAGCGAAAGAAGTGCGAGAAATGCGGCAAATTCTTCTGGACCAGAGACGGCGAGCGGAGGACCTGCGGGGATCCGCCATGCGATCCCTACACCTTCATAGGCTCGCCCATATTCAAGCGCAAGCACACCATCGACGAGATGCGCGAGCACTACCTGAACTTCTTTGAAAGCAGGGGACACACTCGCATCAAGAGGTATCCGGTGGTGGCTCGCTGGCGGGACGACATTTATCTGACCATTGCTTCCATCGCCGACTTCCAGCCCTTCGTCACCTCCGGGCAGGTGCCGCCGCCTGCCAATCCACTCACCATCAGCCAGCCCTGCATCAGGCTGGACGATCTCGATTCAGTGGGACGCAGCGGACGGCATCTCACCACCTTCGAGATGATGGCTCACCACGTCTTCAACACCCGGGAGAAGGAGCACTACTGGAAGGACCGGACAGTCTCTTTGTGCGATGAACTGCTGCTGGGCCTCGGCATGGATCCCCTGGCGGTGACCTACAAGGAGAACCCCTGGGCTGGCGGCGGGAACGCCGGGCCGAGCGTGGAGGTCATGATCGGCGGCCTTGAGCTGGCCACTCTTGTCTTCATGGACCTCAAAGCGGTGCCCAACGGGTCAATCCAGATCAAGGGCGAGACCTATGAGAAGATGAACAACTACATCGTGGACACCGGCTACGGCCTGGAGAGGTTCGTCTGGGCTTCCACCGGATCGCCCACCATTTATGATGCCATCTTCCCGGATCTCGTTCGCAGGGTTGCTGACCTTGCCGGAGTCGAGCACAATCTGAAGGATGCCGAGTACGCGGAGATCTTCGCCCAGAATGCCCGCCTGGCTGGAATGGTGGACCTGGATGAGTACAGCATGGAAGACCTGCGAAAGAAGATTGCAGGCAACATCGGCATCTCGCCAGAGAAGCTTCAGAAGACCATCGAGCCAATGGAGCGCATCTATGCGGTGGTCGACCACACCCGCTGCCTGGCCTACATGCTGGGCGATGGCATCATTCCCTCAAATGTCAAGGCCGGCTACCTCTCCAGGCTGGTCATACGCCGCACCCTGCGCCTCATGAATGAGCTGGGCCTGTCTTTGCCGCTGGCGGAGCTGGTGCAGATGCAGATTCAGCGGCTGGATTTCCCTGACTGGCAGGAGCGTTTTGTCACCATTAAGGAGATACTCGACCAGGAGGAGCAGAAGTATTCCGAGACCCTGGAGAAGGGCAAGCGCCTGGTCAGAAAGACGGCGGAGAGCTACCTCCAGAAGAAGCTGCCCATACCTCTGGAGGAGATGATCTCCCTTTACGACACTCACGGCATTCCTCCTGAGATTGCCCGCGAGTCGGCGGAGGAGCTGGGCGCATCGGTAGTGCTTCCGGATAACTTCTATTCTCTGGTGGCCAAAAAGCGCATCCGTGCGGAGAAGGAGGTGGCTGCCGCCCCCCGGCCCGGAAAGACTGAGCTACTGTTCTACGGGCATCCCTTCGATCAGGTCTTCTCTGCTCAGGTTCTGGATATAGCCGACGACGGCAGCATCATTCTGGACAGGACGCTTCTCTATCCGGAGGGCGGCGGCCAGCCTTGCGATCACGGCATCATTGAGAAGGACGGCCAGATCTATTCGGTAGTGGATGTTCAGAAGTCCGGAGACGTGGTCCTGCACAAGCTTGCTGGCGCAGCCGGCTTGCAGAAGCTACAGAAAGGAGATCTGGTGAGCGGAAGGGTGGACATGCGCCGCCGTCTGGCTCACGCCCGGCACCACACAGCCACCCATCTGGTGCATGATTCTGCTAAGTGCGTTTTAGGCAAGCACGTCTGGCAGGCCGGAGCCCAGAAGAGCGAGGACCGGGCACGGCTGGACATTTCTCACTACAAGCGCATCACCGACGGCGAGCTGAAGGCAATTGAGCTGGAGGCCAACCGGAGGGTGATGGAGATGCAGCCAGTGGACACCCAGTTCCTGCCCAGGACCGAGGCTGAGAAGCTCTTCGGCTTTGAGCTGTACCAGGGAGGCGTTCCGCCCGGCAATCAGATTCGTGTGGTGAGGGTTGGAAGCGACATCGAGGCCTGCGCTGGAACGCATGTCACCAACACGGGAATGATCGGAGCCATCAAGATCCTGCGCAGTGAGCGCATTCAGGACGGTGTGGAGAGGATCGAGTTTGCCGCGGGCGAAGCCGCAGTGCGGGCGGGCCAGGAGCGGGACGACCTGCTCTCGGGCGCGGCGGATGTGCTGCGCGTGCCTGCTGAGCAGCTGGCAAAGACGGCATCTCGCTTCTTTGAGGAGTGGAAGGGCCAGCAGAAGGAGATCGACAGGCTCCGGGATGACCTGGCAAAGGCGCGGCTCAAGACGCTGGCGTCTGATGCCGAGACCCTTGACGGTCTCAAGATCGTGGTGCAGAAGATGGGAAGCGCCGATATCGACGAGCTTCTCAAGGCCGCGTCCCTCTTGGCCGATGAGGACTGTGTCGCCCTTTTGGGCAGCGATACCGGAAAGCTCGCTGCCGCTGTGGGCCAGTCGGGCCTGGCGAAGGGAATCAAGGCGGGAAGCATCATCCGTGCTGCTGCCAAGGCTTTAGGCGGAGGCGGCGGAGGCAGGCCTGAGCTGGCGCAGGGTGGTGGGCCCAACGCCAGCAAGCTGGACGAGGCCCTGAAGGCAGGAAGGGAGGCGATGAGGGCATGAGGCCCTCCATTTGATCTTTTCGTCCATTTTTTAATTTATTTCATCTGCTAATTGACTATGATTCTTGCCGCAAGTTTAAAGAATTTTGTTGCAGTACCATCTCCTTTGAGATGATGATGTGGTCAAAGATGACATAGATGTTGCCCGCGAAATATATCAATCAGTTATGCTATCAAATAAAAAGCAAAAAAAGATGATTAGCAGTCGTTTTTGGGAGCGTTTTGGCGTTGCCGCTAGGCAACCACAGGTTATAGAACGAATAAAAGATGTATTGGACAAACAAGGTCTAAAAGTCGAAGCACGATCCGAAAACGAGTTTGGTGACGAGCTTTGGGATGAATGGATTATTATTACTCCAAAAGTCTTTGATGGAGATGGTGCAGCTCAAATTCCATCGATAACGCCATCCAATGAATGGTTTCAGGAAATGATATCAAGAGATTTTGAGAGCGAACGCGAAGTTGAGACCTATTTTGTTGTACCCTTATTAGAGGAACTTGGATATGAATACGATGATATTGCAATTGGTTATCCGGTTGAGATGTTTATTGGAACGCGGCGTACCAAGACAGAAGCAGATTTGGTTCTGTTCAATGGACGAAGCAGAGAACGAAAAGATGCACTTCTAATCGTTGAAGCCAAGAAAAGCGACAAAGATATCAAAGAAGATCACATCGAGCAGGCAAAATCCTATGCGCAAGTATTGATGCCCGCATGCTATATTGTGACAAATGGTATAAAGATTCATGTATTTTTATTCAATGGATCTTTAGCCCCAGATGAATGTATCCTGGATTTTGATAGGTCAATGCTTATTGAGAAATGGGGCGAATTGTATCAAGGCGTCAGCAAGGAAGCGACCGTTTTGCGGAAGAATAAATTGCTCACATTTATATCAAAAAAGCATCCAATAGCATCTTTGTGAATAATGAAGATCTGCTGCAAAGGATAACCATAAATCCCAAAGTGATGGTAGGCAAGCCCGTCATCCGGGGCACCCGGCTTACCGTGGAGTACATCCTAGGCTTCCTTGCTCACGGCATCACCATGGAGGAGATCCTGGCAGAGTATCCTGGCTTGGAAAAAGACGACATCTATGCTTGTCTCCTCTTTGCCTCCGAGACCATCCAAGATGCCTCTTTGATTCCCCTCACGAGAGGCCGTTAAGATGCGATTTCTGGTTGAAGATTGCTTAATGCACCAAATTCTGAGCACTCCAAAATACAGCGGCCAGTGGCCCTGGGCGGCGGACCAGTCGAGGCGGCCAAGCAAATCGCGGATATTGCCCCGAATCCCTCAGAGAACTTTTTAACGTCGAAAGACAATAACATCCTGATGGAATCCCTTGAAGATATCATGGCCTCGCTGCCTCCTGAGCACCAGCAAGAGGTCCGCGACTTCGCCATGTTCCTGGCGGAGAAGAGGGCCAAGCTGAAAAGGAGAAGGCTTCGGCTGGATTGGGCCGGAGGCCTTAAAGAGTTTCGCGATCAGTACACATCGCTGGAGCTTCAGAAGGACTCGTTGGACTGGTGGGGCGATTGATGTACCTGCTGGATACCAACGTATGGCTTGAGCTTCTCCTGGCAATGGACGTGTTGGACTCAAGACAGGGAAAGCAAGAAGGAATTTCTGGATGACCTGGAGCGAATGCAATTTTTTCTTACAAATTTATAAAAATCGGCCCAGCTTAATCGCATATTTGATATCCTTTGAACGCCGAATAGAATCGTGATATGTTCGCAGAATACATCCAGGCGGCCCTGGAAAAGGCTCAGTACAAAGTCATCGACAACGGCGACGAACCATATTTTGTCGATGTTCCAGAATTAGATGGCGTGTGGGCGACAGGCTGCACCATTGAGGATGCACGGCGCAATTTCATAGAAGCCCTTGAGGATTGGATCGCAGCACACTTGCTCTGGAATCTCCCACTCCCGCCGATTGGAAATCACACAATAAGCGTATCGAAGGAGCCGATACCTGTTGCCTAGGCTCACTCCCATATCGCGATCTGAACTCATTCGGCGGCTGAAAGAGCTTGGATTCACAGGTCCGTTTCCTGGCAAAAGGCATCAGCATATGAAGAGAGGTCCTACACTGGCGATAATTCCAAATCCACATGGCGGAGAGATTAGCGTTGATCTACTGGCAGAGATTCTGAGGAAGGCCCAGATAAGTCGAGACGAGTGGTTTAGAGTGGCCTGAAGGATGGCAAACAAGGAGACTGGAATGAGCCATCATCATGAACCAGGACTCTGCTAGGCGGCCATCCCCGCAGTACAGACCACGGCCTTATCGGCGATCCGGCCTATTCAAGGCGAAATTGCCAAAAAACATCATAAATTAGCAGAATAATGGAAACAAAACGTTTTCGAATCCGTTTATCGGCAATGAAACCATCTTTCGCCTTTTGTCGAAGTTCGTTTCGATGATCCGCAACTTTCCGAACCGTTCGTTCGGCTCCATCCTTTTCTATCGTTCCTGACAGGGTGGTGATCAGTGAATGTCGCAGGCGATGCAAAATCCCTGGCATTCACAAAGAAAAACTTGCGAGGTGTAAAGAAACATGAAGACTAAGATCGCATTGGCCGTAATGGCGCTGGCTATGGTCTGCCTCTCCCTGGCACCTGCTATGGCCGCACCATTTGATGGCGACAAGGACAGATGCAATGACAGATGCAACGGCTCCATGGAGAAGGGCGGATTTGGCGGACACAATGACTGGATGCTCCTGGTAGATGATGCAACCAGAGCCAATTTCGATAACATGACTCTTAACCAGTTCAAAGAGCTGCGCGAGCAGAAGATCGCAGAGCTGGATAACATGACCGTAGCTCAGATTGATGAGCTTCACAAGAAGCAGATGGAAAAGCTCGGCAACATGACCCTTGCCCAGATCAGAGAGATGAGGATGGACCGCATGGGCGGCATGGGCGGAATGGGGCCTGGCATGATGGACGATGGAATGATGAGAAATGGGAGAAATGGCCCTGACATGAATGGAAATGGAGCAATGGGCCAGGATAACTGCCCGGCGAAAGGCGGAAGGTAGACAGCAGACTGCTGAAACGCTGAAACAGAAGGCTGCATAAGAAATTGCAGCCAGCATAGGACAATGGCCTGCCGAATGGCAGGGCCATCTAACAATATCCCCCTTTTTGGATTAAACATTGATTGACTGAAGATCGGACCGATCCGACGAATGAAGCAATTGATAAAAATCGGCAATCTAATTATAATTCAACCAGTAAGAAGGTGCCGGGGGCGGGATTCGAGCCCGCGACTTCGAGATACCTCAGGAAGCGCGCGTCGATCGTTTTACCCTATGAGTCTCGCGCCCTAACCAGCTAGGCCACCCCGGCACGGCATAGTCCCTCAATTGAATTGTTAAATAAGGTTTGTGCTTCCTCGCCCCGCAGGAGCGCCAGAGCGCCCGCAGGCCGGTGGGGAAAGAGCCATCTTTTAGTAGCTCTATAGATTTCCAGGACCATCATGCCCTCTGACATTACAGGCTCAGTAAGCGATACACTCTCAGGAAAGACGATAGTAATAGCAGTTACAGGCAGCATTGCCGCTGTGCGGGTGGTAGACCTCATTCGCGATCTGATCCGGCGCGGCGCTGAGGTGCACGCCGTGGCGAGCAACGCCGCCCTGCAGATCCTGCACCCCTACGCCCTGCAGTACGCCACCGGCAATAAGGTGATCACGGAGATCACCGGCCAGGTGGAGCATGTGCAGTTCTGCGGCGTGGGCGGCCTGGCAGACCTTCTGCTCGTCGCCCCCGCGACAGCTAACACCATCGGCAAGATGGCCTGCGGCATCGACGACACGCCGGTGACAACCTTTGCCACCACTGCTCTGGGCAGCGGAAAGCCTGTCGCCCTCGTCCCTGCCATGCATGAAGCCATGTACCGCCATCCTGCAGTGCTGCGCAATCTGGAGACCCTGCGGAGCATGGGCGTCGCCCTCATCGATCCGCGCCTGGAGGAGGGCAAGGCCAAGATCGCCGACAACCTGACTGTGGTGCGGGATGTGGAAAGGCTTCTCGGACCGGCTGACCTCGCTGGCAAGAAGATCGTCATCACCAGCGGCTCCAATGCCGAGGCGGTCGACCCCATTCGCATCCTCACCAACCGCGCCTCTGGCAAGACCGGCATCGCCTTGGCCCTGGAAGCGCGCAGGCGCGGGGCCTCTGTGACAATAGTGCACCGCTTCATCCAGGATATCCCGGTGCGCCAGGTCTACGCAGAGAGCGCGAAGGAGATGCTCAGCGCAGTTCTTGCCGAGCTGGAGAAGGGCTGCGATGCCCTGATCAGCGCCGCTGCCGTGGCGGACTACACCCTGGACGCGAGCGCAGACAAGATCAAGTCCGGCCAGGAGCTTGTGCTCCATCTCACGCCTACGAGAAAGATCATCAAGACGGTGCGTGAGGCCTACCCGGATCTAAAGATCGTGGGCTTTAAAGCAGAGGCCGGCGTCACCGACGAGGTTCTCGTCCACCGGGCAAAAGGGTCTATGCAAGCCGCAGACCTCGACCTGGTGGTGGCAAACGATGTCTCCCTGGGAGGCATGGGCACCGATGACAACCGGGTCCTGATAATAGACCGCGAGGCCCGGTGCAGGCCGGCGGAAGGCAAGAAGGATCTGATCGCAAGGAGAATCATCGACGCCCTGGTGGAGGTTTTATGAACGGCGGAGCCAGAAGCGCCCGGGCCTTTGTGCCATCCCATATCACCGGCTTTTTTGCCGCTCACAGGAGAGACGAGTCGCTTTTAGCGGGCTCAGTGGGCTGCGGCCTCTGTCTCTCTCTAGGGGGTACTACTACCGTAGAATGCGCTCCGGAGATCGAGGAGACGGAGATCTATCTCAACGGCACTCTCTCAGAGGCACCCGTCTCCAGATTCGTGGTGGAGCAGCTGGCCAGGGGGCCGGTGCGGGTGAGGACGGAGCTAGAGATGCCTTTCGGGGCGGGCTTTGGTGCGAGCGGTGCCGGGGCACTGGGCTGCGCCTACGCCCTCAACTCACTGTTCGATCTGGGCCTGACAGCCAACCAGGCGGCGGCTGTCGCCCATGAGGCTGAGGTCACTCACAGGACCGGTCTCGGGGACGTCATCGCCCAGAATGCCGGCGGCATGGTGGTGCGGCTGCATCCGGGAGCGCCCGGCACAGGAATTATCGATCGCATACCCGTTCCCCCTCTGCCCATCAGCTACGTTGTACGTGGACCCATTTCGACGAAGCAGGTTCTGTCCGACGAGCGGGTGATGGCCGCGGTCAATGCCGCGGGCGAATCGGCCCTGAAGGAGCTATTGAAGAGGCCCACGTTCGCCAATTTCCTGCTTCTCTCCCGCCGCTTCACATTGGAGTGCGGCCTGGCGAGCGACTGGGCTTTAGAGGCCATCGAGGCAGTAGAGGCAGCGGGGGGCATGGCTAGCATGATCATGCTGGGCGATGCGGTCTTCGCCTTTGGCGACGCCGGGGCCACGGCAGAGGCGCTGCGCGGCTTCGGCCAGGTCCATAATACTATGATCTCACAGAGAGGTGCTAATCTTGACTGATATTCCCAAATCTCATCCCAGGTATGCTTCCCTGGTGGCACGCGAGCGCGTGGCCCAGGGAGTGAAGGACGGCTACACCAGCAGCCAGGGCCTCATCGCCCAGGGCAGAGGAGAGTGCTTCGACTATCTCTTGGGCGAGAGGACCACAGCTTCCGCAGAGAGGGCCACAACTGCGGCTGCGGCAATGCTGCTCCTGGCGCGCCAGCCTGCGCTCAGTGTCAACGGCAACGTGGCTGCTTTGGTCGCGGAAGAGATGGTGGACCTGGCTATGGCGCTGGGCATCCCCCTTGAGGTCAACCTCTTCCACCGGTCCGAGGAAAGGGTCCGCAAGATCGCTGACCTTCTGAGAGCCAAGGGCGCTAAAGAGGTGCTGGGGGAGAAGCCAGATGCATCCGTTCCCGGCCTGGACCACGCCCGCGCTCTGGCGACAAGGGGTGGGATCTACGATGCTGATGTGGTCCTCATTCCTCTGGAGGACGGTGACCGCTGCGAAGCACTGGTGGCCATGGGAAAGAAGGTGATCGCCATCGATCTCAATCCCCTCTCCCGGACGGCGAGAAAGGCCACGGTGAGCATTGTGGACAACATCCTGAGGGCGGTGCCCAACATGGCGGCGCAGGTCCGGAGGCTGTCGAAGCTGCCGCGGGCCGATCTGGGAAGAATGGTGCGGGAGTACGACAATGAAAAGGCTCTGCTGCAGTCGGTGCAGGAGATACAGGATCATCTGGAAAGGCAGTGTGTATTCACGAAACCTTTGACTTAATATATCAAACAAAGGGGCATGAGAAAGAAGAATAAAATTGCAAAGCTAACAGAAAGGATGATCAGATATATCATTTGGGCCAAAAAGAGATGCAAGAGCACTAAAAGAATTGTGGTGTATATTAAGTTGAGTTCGTCCTATGTGAAGTGTGACCATTGGTCCTCAGTTTTTTAAATAGAAAGTATTTATCTATGAAATAGGAATAAACCATACAATGATACATAACTCAGAATCTGCAGAATATAGTCACACTACCGCGAATTCCATTTAAAAGGCTGAAAGCAATGGGGAGATTATTTCAGATCTTGCTACTGATCTTGATTATTAACGTTCCCGCCTTAGGGCAACAAACGATCACAGACTGGAATAATAAAGGAAATGCTCTTGTTGATTTGGGTGAGTATGAGAAAGCGTTAACTATATACGATCATGTTATAGAATTAAATTCTAGCTATGTATATGCATGGAATGGCAAAGGCAACGCTCTCTGTGGTTTGGGCAGGTATAGCGATGCAGTCAAGGCTTATGATGAGGCCCTTAGGCTAAATCCAGACTACGTGTATGCTTGGAATGGTAAGGGCAATGCACTAAATAGCCAAGGCAAGTATGATGAAGCGATCAAAGCTTACATTAATGCCATCGAAATAGATCCGAAATTCCTGGATGCTTGGAATAATAGAGGAAATGTTCTCAGTGAACAGGGCAAGTATAACGAAGCTATCGATAGGTACAATGATGTAATTAGGCTAAATCAAAGTTATATATATGCCTGGATTGGAAAAAGCAACGCTTTAAGCAGTATGGGCATGTATATAGACGCCCTCACAGCATGCGAAAAAGCCATTTCAATAGATCCTAAGTCCAAGTACGCTTGGAACTCTAAAGGACATGCATTGAGTGGACAGGGTAAGTACAATGAAGCTATCGACGCTAATGACGCTGCAATTAGGATAGATTCCAATTATTCCGAGGCATGGTATAACAGAGGCAAATATTGCACTAGACTCGGCAAGTATGATGAAGCGATTCAAGCGTTTGATAATGCAATTAAATCAAATTCGCCTGATTCATATTCCTGGTCTGATGCACGAAAGACTCTTGATATAAGAGGTGAGCCTCGCGAAACCATTAAAAAATATCAAAATGCCAACAGATCAAATATAGATCATGCACATGCTTTATATGGCAAAGGCTTTGCGCTCATTGGTTTGGGCAATTATAGGGAGGCGGTGGAGGCTTTTGATGAGACAATCCAACTAGATCCTAATCTCTCCGAGGCACATTACAGCAAGAGCATTGCGCTCACCTTTTTAGGTCAGACGAAAGAAGCTGATACTAGTTGGGATAATGGACTCAAGTTAGATCAGAATTATTCAGAAACCTGGCACGCAAAGGGCTTAGCATTTGAAAAAAAAGGTCTGTTCAGTCAAGCTATCCAATGCTATGACATGGCCATCAAAATAGACCGTAATTATAACCAGGCTTGGAATGACAAGATAGCAGCGCTCAAGAAAGAAGGCAGATACGAAGAGGCGGATAATGTATATTATGAGTATAGGTATAAGACTATGTCACCACCTGAAGATTATAGCTCCCTTATTGGCGATTATATCGCCCTTATAATTTATGGTTTTGGCGTCAAATTGGAATATACGATTTTCATTGGAATAATTTCGTTTATAATCTATGGCCTAATTTATTTTATCATAAGTAGTAATAAGAAGTGGAATATATCTGCACATAAATCTCTTGAGCCATTTCTTTTTAGTGCTATTGTCATATTATCAATACCAAGGGATCTATATCCATTTGGAACTAAAAAATACGATAATTACGCAGAGCACATTAAATATTTCCCAATTACTGAGCGACTGTTAGGTTGGATGTTATTGTTAGTGCTGATAGGAACAGTTAATCGGTTGATGATACGATAGGTATTAGGCAGTCAACTACCACGTATTGGTTATTTTTTCACACGGTATTAGTGAAGCACGTTTTTTTTTTCGAAACGTTCATATAGGCAAATTGACATATTAAGGAGTACCGCATTGGGTACAGAAATATGATGTCTAAATCAGGGAATTACTTCAAACTGACTATGACCATTGTGGTAATTGGCACCATAACTACAATAATATATCTAATAATGTATACATTTATTCTATTCTATTATGATTATAATATGATAGATAGGCTATTCTCATTTCTGCTTTTTCCGTCTATTCTTTTTTTTGCAGCCAATAGCTTAGAATACTCACTGTGTGTATTTAGAGAAAACTTTTATTGCGTTAACAAATCTAAGGAGACGCATTCTGTTGATCCAATCTCACCAAAGGTTGCGGTCTTCATTATGGACTTCAACGAAGACAGAGTAACTTTAGAGAGAACGATATCTAGCTGCACTCAGATGAGTTATCGAAACCGAGTAATCTACCTCTTAGATGATTCAACCAACGATGAACTGATGATCTCTGCTCAAGATATTGCCGAAAGATACGAAATTGAATATCTGCATAGAGATAATCGCATTGGTTACAAGGCTGGGGCCATTAATGAGGCTCTCAGAAAAGTGAAAGCAAAATATGTTTTGCTCCTTGATGCAGACCAACGACCATACCACAACATTCTTAGCGAAGTTGTTCCAATGTTAGAGGAAGACCCAAAGCTAGCCTTTGTCCAAACACCACAGTTCTACAGCAACCATGCGACTAATCGGGTGGCCGGGGCAGCCTTTGCCAATCAAGCGAGCTTCTTCAATTATATCTGCGAAGGAAAATCTCGAGTCAACGCGATCTTTACTTCTGGCACTAATGTAGTCATCAGAGTAAGCGCCTTGCAGGACATAGGCGGTTTTGATGAAGAAAGTGTCACAGAGGACCTATCCACATCATTCGATTTGCATAAAAATGGCTATAGCAGCTATTATCACAATCACATTCTTGCAGAGGGAAACGGCCCACTGGATTTTCCTGGATTTAAAAAGCAGCAAATGCGTTGGGCCTATGGAGGCATTCGGGTACTGAGAAAGGTTGTTTGGAGCTTCATAAAATATAGAAGTAGCTTGACTATAACCCAGTGGCAAGAATACTTCTTAACTAGCACCTGGTACTTCATAGGATTGGCTACATTCTTACTCATGCTCAGCCCAGTGGCTTTTCTTCTATTCGATATACACTCTCTTTCCATGAAACAGCAGGGGTCTTATCTCATCGGCTACCTACTATATCTCACATTCTCATACCTTCAGCTCTTCACAACATTAAAATTACGGGGGGTTAAAACAAGTGAAATTTTATGGGGACTCAACATATCTTTTATAGCATTTCCTACATACATGAAAGCCGCATTTTATGCTCTTATCGGCAAAGAACTCCCTTTTGTCGTAACTCCAAAAACCAGCAGTGGCCGTGCATCAATTAAGGAGTTCCTTCCCCAGATAGCAATGATGATCGTAATGGCATTTACGGTAGCTGTAGGAATTATAAAAATTTGGGATCACACTTCAATTTCTTTGGTGATAAATACTCTCTGGAGTCTTTATTGTCTGACAATGCTCCAGGGTATTTGGTACTTCATGCCAGTGGGGCGCAGAGATGTCTCCGCTCACCAATGAAGGTAATAAGATCGGACCTTTATAATGTAAAACGGATATCACTTTTTTTCATTAGTGTTTAGGTTCCAAAATAAAATTGTGTAGTCCTGAAGGCTTGGACTTTATATACTCTGGCCCGAAAATTACATTCTTTTTTAACCATTTAATTCAGTCTCCATTCGATTCAGGAACATTCCAAATTAGCATCCTTCCGGCAACCTTGACCAGAATGCGATATCCGGCGTCTGTAAATACCATTTTGTATCAAGGGACTCATGAAATCTTACTCTGTTATGCCAATTCATGAAATTGCCAAAATTATCGAACCTAAACCGGTTGAGTTCATATGTGTCATTCCATTTTTCCAGTTTTCCATTGATCTGAGGATGCTTGACGCGAGCTTTGATGTGTTTGATTTTATTCGTGAATACAACCATAAACTATTTCTGATTAATAATCAACATAGATTGTCAAGGTGTGATAATGAAATTATGGTTAGTCCGTATCTTGATTGTTTCAAATATGCTTTGTATATCTGCTATGGGTCAGGGCAGCGAAAATCCCTTTGGCTCAGCAACCTTGGATTCAGTCTCTCTAAAGGGTGATATCTATTACCTACCCGAGGGTGCATCATCCCTTCCGGATTTTTCAGGCCTGACTCCGGCAGGAAGCATATACACAAAAGTCCTGGACATCCCGACTCGTTCATTTACTTCCGGTTTTCCTGGAGTCTCCGATCGGTTTGAGTGGTTTGCCATAAGATACACAGGGGTCTTCAATGTCGATATGGAGGGAGATTACGCGTTCAGACTTGTTTCTGATGACGGTTCACGCCTTCTTATCGATGGCAAGATGATTATTGACAATGATGGCATCCATGCGACACGAAGCATCTCGGGGGATGTCTATCTTGCCAGCGGCCAGCATTCAATTGAAGTGGACTACTTCCAGGGACCCAGAGAAGAGATCGCATTACAGCTCTTCTGGACTCCGCCCGGCGGATCTGAGCAGATCTCCGAGCCTGCCTATGTGCCCAGACCACCGGAGAGCGAGGAAGGTACTGGACACACTCAGGCGACGGGACTCGCTCAAAGCGCTGAGCCATCTCAGGATACCGGTCCATCTGACACTGGATGCCAATGGTGCCCGGAGGACCTGACCGGTCTGGACCTCACAGGGAGGTGGAGTTGCGATGATGGAGGGATCTATTACGTCAAACAGCAGGGTCATGTTGTCTGGTGGAGTGCAGAAGGCTCGGCAACTGAACCGGGCTGGTCCAATGCCGCGAGGGGGATTCTCAGCAATTGCGTGCTCACTCTTGAGTACTCTGATGTTCCAAATGGCAACGCTGCTGGATACGGCACCCTTGTTCTGGAAATTCTGTCCAATGACGAGATGGTAGCCAGGGAGAAGCCTCAGAGCTACTCAGGATATCACTGGCAGAGAGTTTAGACGGAGAGTCTATCTAGATAGAGAGTCTGGACGGATAGTAAAATCATGATGAGATGATTAAAATATGAGAAGCTTTGCTCAGCTTCTCATTTCAAATGCGTAGGGGAATATCTCCGACACCATTTTTGTCTCGTAGTTTCCATTCTCACCGAGGATTACCTGAGTGCCTCTATTAAACTCAAAGAGGATCTGGCGCTCGTCTCCCGCAGGTGCAACGGCTATTCCATCAGGCAGAAAATTGACAGCCGCCCGGATATTGCCGTCGCCATCAGATATCGCTTTAAAGATTGCGACCTTTAGTGCGCTGGTGGAATAGCCGTAGAGCGCATTTTCTATGTTACAGCCTGTGTAGATTCTGCCTGAGTCGGTGAGCACTGCCGCACCCACAGCAAAGCCCGAATACGGAGCATAGGCGTTCAGACTTGCCTCATATGAGGCGTTCACCAGTGAAGAAATTTCCAGCTCGCTAAGCTCTCGCACAAACCACCGGCGATAGAGTTGGTCGTATCTTCCATCCTGAATTATTGTCTCCATTCCTCTATCGAGAGATTCCTTGAGCTCTCTGTCACTGACTCCAAAGTAAAGTGAGTGCATCTCCCATGGCGTGGCCAGGGCTCTTATGCCCGAAATATTCTGCTGCTTTATCCTAAACCAGGTGGATGAGCTTCCACACACGAATGCGTCCGCTTCACCCTGGAGCAGTGCCTGAAGGCATTCTTGCTCATAATCATAACCCAGAAGCTGAACGCCTGTTTGGTTCTTCACGATGCCATATGAAACGCTTCCCTTCTGTGCAGCAACCTTTTTGCCCTTAAGCATGGCAGCAGATTTGATACCGCTATCATCTCTGACGAATGTCATTATGTCCCATGTCCCGTGCGGGCTTTCGGTGAAGTTGTACTGCTTTTGCCTCTCTTCCGTCTTGATGAATCCCCCAATGATATCCGCATCTGCCTTCTGAAAGGAGAGCTGGGCATCAGCCCAGATCATAGGTTGTGCCGTCACAGAAAATCCTTCCACCTTTCCGATCAAATTCAACAGGTCCAGCTCAAAGCCCCGCACTGAACCGTTATCCTCGTAGGTGAAGGGGCCATAATCCTTGTCAAATACGAACCGTACAGTGGTTACATTATCCGCTGCCTTTGAGAAGCCAGACTGCGCAACGGCGATAGCCTGCCCGGAGGAGATGACTATCAGGGCCATCAAAACAGCAAAAAACCAAACTTGCCTCATGGATAAATGTTAAAGTTATCAGGATAAATCTTTTTTCGGTCAGATATATTATGACCAAAAAGCTGAAGATAATCCAGACGAACTGGGCAGTGATTCGATTATTCAGTGCTAATCCACTTTCGGGCAATGTCTGCCCATTTTCAAAGACTGCTCGAAATTTGATCCTGAACTTCAAAGCTCTTCCGAAATCCTGCCGATCAGTTTTGCATTTCGGGCCGACAGGGCTGCAGCCCCGGGCATTGCTCTTGGGGTTAACCTCTTCTGCCGCTTGGAGGAAGGGGTCAAGAAGATCTCCGACCTTCTCTCAGAGATGGGCGCAAGAGAGGTGCTGGGGGAGCACTCAGATGCCTTCGTTCTCGGGCTGGACCACGCTCGAGCGCTGGCGACAGATGGCTTAACAGATCACGGCTCTTTTATGCCTCCTGAGCTACCATAGCTATTCTCCTGGGCTACCAGACTCTCACTGAACGTCTTGAGTGCAGGCTGGCAAGCCGTCCATAACGTTAACATCAGAACGAGCAATCCTGCCAAGAGGAACAGAGCATCTGGGCTCCATTTAATAACTGCTCCCGAGATCGCCTGGGAGATCGGCATCAGCCCGTAGCTGGAGAATGATACAATGCTCATCATCCGACCGAGCATCTCATTAGGAGTGCGAATCTGCACCCATGAGAAAAGTATGATGCTAATATAGCCATTTCCCATACCAAGCGGGAACATCAAGGCGAAATCTATCCAGGTTGATTGAATGAAGGCCAAGGACGCAATTACCACCCCACAAGCTATCATAAAGCTGATAAGAATGACGCCCATGGCCTTTCCGCTTGGACGGGGCAGAGAGCCGGCCATCAGAAAGCCGGCCAGACTTCCTCCTGCATAAGCGGACATGAGCAGGCCAAACGCCATTGCACCTTCTGGAAGTCGCTGATTTGCAAGCACTGGTATTCCGACCATAAGGGGACCGATGAGGGAAAAGTTCAACCCTGCAATAACCAGGATTATCAGCATCAGGGCGTTGTCGGTTCTTAGGTACTTCACCCCGGCTAGAACGGCGGTTATGATGCTGTCTTTCTCAGGAGCGTCCTCGGAATGCTGGTGCTTATTGCCTCTGCTCATCAGCCATAGACAGGTTGCCGAAGTTGCGAAACCCAAGGCATCGAGAGCATAGGCCAAGCCGATGCCTAGGAACGAATGTGAATACTGTCCGATCAGAATGCCTGCGACTGTAGGACCCACGAACTGCGCCACTTGAGCAGCGCTCAGCATGAGAGAGTTGCCAGCCTGAAGCTCATGTTTTTTTACCAGCGTCGGCACTATGCTACTTTCCGCAGGAATCTCGAAACCAGACATAAAGCCAAATCCAAGGCTAAAGATGTACATCATCCATATCTGGACGGCGCCGGTGAAGACCGCAAAGGCCATCAAGAATGTTAAAAGAAAACGGATGATGTCTGCCGTGAACATGACAATGCGTGGAGAGAAACGGTCTGTAATAGCGCCTCCAAAAAGCATAATCGCGGCGCGTGGAATGCCCTCAAGTGCCAGGACCAATCCCAAAGCCATCGGATCGCCTGTTAGCTGAAGCGTCAACCAGGGGGTAGCAATTAGGGTAAACTGATCTCCCAGTAGTGAAACTGTGGTGCCGGCGAAAAGAAGACGAAAGTCACGCAAAGACAACATTCGAAACATCGGGTTTTTGGAGTTCATTAAACCACCGAGATCCAAGAGGACTTCGCACCATCCCACCTCAATGGGCTATAAAAATAAAGCTTTTTTGGAGTTAATACATCGTTTCGTTATCATGCAAAATCTGTGATCAATGAGAATTCACCTCATCACGGTTCCGCTAATTGTGATGAATAACAGGATCGAGAACAAACCTCCGAGAATTCTTTCGAGAATATAGATCTTCCTTGTTAGATCTGGCGTTAGATAAAGAGCATCCGGTACGGCAGGCGGATCGATAAATAACTTCGTCCCGGAAAGAAAAACCGTTGCGCTAAAGCCCGTTGCGTACAGAAAATCATTGATCCTGTCTTTGATAATGGAATAATGTGATGGCTTTTTATTAATAACATTATCCCGTGAGCTATATTCGTCCTGCATAATCAGATCAGCGTTCGATTTTCCGATTCCCACTATCGTCCAGAAAAGGCCAAATAAGCCTATGACCAATAAAGACCCGAGCAAAGCATTCAGTGGCTTCTTGCCATATCCATAGGAATATTGCATGAATGCATCCAGATATTTCATCAATGGATTGGTTCCAGGCCAAGACTGTTTTCTGTGCTCAATTCGGTATTCGTAATAACAACTATCAAAGTCTTCATAATAGCCGAGCTTTTTAAAATTATCTAATAAATATAGATATGCTGAATCATCATAGTCAAGATCATTAATATTAAACCACCTGATATATAGTTTATTATAACTTGACCTTTTTAAAAAAAGAACACCCTTGATTTTTGTACCTTCAAATACTGCATCCTTAATAAATTGTCTATTGATTAAGCTTAGATTATTATCAAAGCAACTATCAAGAAAATAAGCTTCCTTGCCGAAATATCCCTGGCCGAAGTCTACCGGCCCATGATAATTGGTTAGACTGAAGTAGGCACATTCTTTGAATATTGAATTGCTGAAATCCGAGGATCCATTGAATTCAGAAGCAGTAAAGTCCGCCGAATTGTCGAATTCTGCATCAAAGAAGCTGATATTCCCATTAAAATGAGAATTTCCAAATTTGACATATCCGTTGAATTTTCCATAATTGAAATCGATTTGATCTCCAAAATATGAGTGTGAAAATATTGCATCTTGATCAAAACATGAGTCACTGAACGCGATGGACCTTTGAAAAATTAAATCCTCAAAGTTAGCGGTTTTATGGAATGTAGAATGGATGAAACCTGCCGATTCGCTGAACTCCGAGCCTTGAAAATCCGCTTCGTCGTTGAACATGGATTCGTTGAAATCTGCGGGCCCGATAAATCTGGAGTCCCAAAAAAAAGACCGTCCATCGAATTTACAGTTTTGGAAATTGGATTGATTATTGAACTCACAGGTCGTAAAGTCTGCTAGACTGGTGAAGTGGACGTTACTGAAGTCTGTCGATTCGTCGAAATTAGTGCCGGCATAGTACGCGGATTTATTGAAAATACTGTAGCTGAAATCGGCCTTTCCGCCAAACCTGCAATTGTTAAAATATGCACATCCATTGAAGCAACTGGCATTAAATTTAACTCCGTTTGAGAATGTGGTGTTATTAAAATGCACATCGCCATCAATTTTCGCACCATCCAGAACCAGATTTCCGAAGATTATGCAATTATCAAAATTAGCATTATCACCACATCTGATCGCAGCCTCGACAGTCCCCCCCGGTAAAACCAAATCTTGACTAATTGCATTGCATGTGGCAAGCAGTGTCCAAAGAACCACAATTATTATTATTGGCCACATGCGCACCATCATAATCAATGTCCTCAATTTAATGCAAACAGAATTATGGCAGGTCGGGAAATCCTCTTCACTTACTTTTAGAGAAGCAAACCCTCGCAGGGATTTCATGTTCTCTTGAGAGGTATCAAGGCCATCATGAGATCAAATGCAGATAGGAATTTATTTTGAAGATAATATTCATGATCCGATGATTCAGATGTTTCAAAAATCTGAGCGAGTGGCCCGAAGAATATCGCACCCTTTGTGGTTCGGGCGGCAGCGCGCAGTTTTAATTAATTCGATAGATATGATGCAATCCTGTCAACAGGCACCCCCTTTTTTTATCCTTATATTGATTCTTGGTGAATATCCACTTCTAGAGTTTCCAACCGGTTGACTATTGGTATAACCACAAAGGGTGTCGGAGCCTCTAACTTTTTTTGCCGATATCCTATGAGGTCCATTAGGCGGAATCTGAATGGTCAGACTTCCTTGTGTATCTGTTAATCCTTTTTTCACATTATCCAATGATATGGATGCCCCTTGCACAGGGACTCGGTTGTTATGAATGTCCAATTCGTAGACATTAATCATTACCATGGTGGCGCCTACAGACGAAATAAATGCATAGACTAAAACAAAGAGCATTAATGTCCTTGTTATATTCATTCAAATCACCTATGCGCTGCTAAATTATTCGTATAAGTATTTATTGTTATCCCTTTAATTTCTTGCATAATGGAAAAATTATATTTTATTTTTAAAACTTCCTGGACTCGCCCTATTTCTTCGAAATCAATACGATAGGTTTTCAAGCAAATGATATGCTGAGTCTGGAAAGTCACATTCGCTACTATGAGCAGCCTTCAATCTCCAAGGATGAATTTGAATCACTTTATCTCGTCCTCCCCCGCGCAGCCTTCTGCACGCTCTGATCCTGATCCCCGGCCAGCCGTTTCAGAGTCTCCACAGGCGTGTTGGGGTTTTCCGCCACCGCCGCCCGCACCATCCAGGACCAGTGCCCAGAAAGCTCATCAAGGGTCCGGCCATCGAGGCTCGCATTGCGGGCCAGGGCTTCCTTGACCTCCCAGCTCTTGTCCGCCGCAAGAGCGGCCAGCGACTGCGCGGGCGTGCGTGGGTTCTGCGCTGCCGTCATCCGCACATCCATGATCCTGTCCGCGGAGAGGTAAACGAGCAGATCCTCTGGCGTGGATGGGTTTTTGGCAATGTTGTTTCGCACCTCCCAGAAGATGTCCTTGACCATTCTGCTCATCGATTCCACCGGCAAGAGGGGATTGCTCGCCGCTGCCGCCCGAACATGATCATCGGCATCTCTGGCCAGATAGGCGAGCGTTCGGGAGTTGACACGAGGGCTCTTTGCCGTTGCCTCCTTCACAAGATAGCGGTTTTTGTGCAGAGTGCTATCGTAGTCCACCATCTCGTCTGCGGCCAGCATTTCTAAAATCTCCTCTGCGGCCCGGCTGTTCAGGGCCACTGCCGCCCGAACATATCCGGAGCTGTCCTCGGCCAGGCGGGTCAGGGCCTGCGGCGAAGCCCGGGCATTGCCAGCAACTGCTTCCCTAACCCATTGCACCCCATCTCTGGATAGCTGATCCAGGACCTTCTCCGGCGTCTCGGCGCTCCAGGCGACCTTTCTTCGCACATGCCAGTCCCAGGCGCGGGCAAGCTCCTCCGGATCGTTTCCGTTTTTCTCTTTTTTTTCCGCTGATTGTTCGCTCATCTTGCGCCCCTCTTAAGGCCGGATCTACACATCAATTCTGTAGCAGTAAAAGCCATAAACCTCATCCAACAGTTCCTTTGCCTTTCGCCCCCCCAGCCGGGACAGCTTTCGCTCCACCAGCGGCAGGCCGATTGCGGGAGCGATCTGGCGGATGAGTCCCTCGTCACCGGAAACCACAGCATACTTGAGAAGGGTCCTGTACCGGCCCATCAAGCCGGCAAGCCTTTCCGCCACAAGATCGGCATGGCCTTTGACCTCCTCCTCACGCAGCCTCTCAAACCTCTTCTGGCTCCATCCCCCTTTGGAGTGCTTTCCCATTACCGAGCTCTCCACCATTTCTTCGGCCTCAAAGCCCTCCCGGCTCAAAGCCACACCGATGAAGGTCTCACCCGCATGGATGGAGAGGATGAGCACGGGAGTTTCCATCATCTCCACCAGAGGATCAAGGGCAAAAGTGCTCCCTTCTCTGCTGTGGATCTCCTGGACTGGAAAAGGCGGCACTAGCAGCAGAGAAAAGAGCAGTGGGCTGTGCAGGACTATACTACCTCGCCGGGACCGGACGGCAGAAGAAGCCTTCCTGATTGCCGCTGGGAGAGCCTCCTCCTCAGCAGCGGGACCGGTGTAGTAGGCAGAAAGAAGATCGTCTCTGGGCGAGCGGCAGGCCCGGAGCCTCTCTATCAGCCCGTCCATCTCCCGCATGCTCAGCACTCTTGCCTTCGGCTTCTGCCCTTCGCATGCCTCTGCCACCGGCGCAGCCTGCACAGGGGCCAGGGTTGTGGCTGCCGTGGCTGCGGCCCGCTGCTCGGCTGCTTTAAGGGCCAAATTGGCCTGCTGATTGGCAGCAGCGAGTTTAGATATCTTCTCGTCCCTCTTCTCCAGGGTGCTCAGAAGCTGCTCTTTTTCGCCCTGCAGCTTTGACAGTGCCGCCTGCAGCTCTGCTATGCGATCTTCCAGCTTCTTCTTGCCGAAAAGGTCCACCAAAACCTCAGCCTCCAGCTCGCTCTGAAATTCGATTTTAGATTCTATTATCGCACGAACCTATCAATCAGGTCGAGCGATGTCGTCTCCAGGCCGCAGTCCTGCAGATGGTGCGCCAGAAGGCTCGCTCTCATCCCTTCCGGATGGTAGACCAACACCTCTCTGGGAGAGACATGCTCGATCATCCTCATTAGGCCGCGAAAATCCAGGTGATCAGAAAGCTGAATGGTGGGATAAGACGTATCCCTTCTCCCGGTGAGAAAGTATTTGCTGCGGCAGTGCACCTGGTGCAGATTCCAGGGGGTTACCACATTGGATATTCCGCCATGAACCTCGGTGAGCGGCCCGGCGGCGTCACCCATCAGCTCTCGGGTCAGGACCAGGCTCTTTTCATCCATGCCGATCTCATCTTTGTAGCCCATGGCCCTCATGAGAGCCACCGCCCTCTGGGCTTTGCCGAAGGCATAGGCACCAAAGCTCGCCCCGTCCTCCAGAGCTTCGGAAAACCCGGCCAGGTCATCCTCAAAGATGCAGGACGGATCGTAGGGATCGCCGTAGTTGGCCTCCGTCACCAGAAAATCGCATTTTGGCAGATGCCGGTAGTCTTTGACATCCCCGGTCACCAGAACCTTCTCTCCTGTCTCCGTCTGCCAGGAGAAGGCTGCCGAGCCGATGGTATGGCCTGTGGCATGGGTGTTCACTTCTACATCATCGATGACGATGCTCTGCCCCACTTTGAAGGTGCGGCCTTTGTACTCCCGATCGTAGCGAATCTCCAAGGCACGAGCCGTCTCCACTGATGCCACTGCCTGCAGGGAGTTCATGGCCGATTTTCCGTAATGATCGCTATGGGCATGGGTTATGAGATAGGCATCGGGCTGAAAACTGCCTTTTGGTGCGCGGCTGGTATCGATAGAAAAGAGGTGAGAGCCAAAGCGCAAAGAGAGATGAGGCGCGATCCCCCCCCGGCTGTTGATCCTTCGCACCGCCTCCAACTCATAGTCTTCCATTTATTTCTGCCACCATTTCCTGTGCGCCGCGACCTGCTTTTCTTCTCGTCTCTTCTCTCAATCCTGGGCCATGTTGACGGCTTTTATCAGCTCTTCCTTGGCGGTGACGCCCATCCACCTCTGTATCTCCTGGCCGTCTTTCTCCAATACGATGGTGGGAACGACCATGATGCCCTTCTCGATCGCCAGGTCACCCTCTTTGTCCACATTGATCTTCTTAAATTCAGCCTTATCGCTGTAGTCTCTGGCCAGTTCCTCGAAAATGGGGGCCTGCAACCTGCATGGCCCGCACCAGTCCGCATAAAAGTCCATCAGAATTGGTTTAGCCGTGATATATCCTCTCCTTGATTTGCCGCCTCGCCAGGCACGCCAGGGCAAGGTTCGATGCAATCGATGTTCTTCCAGGTATATCTAATTATCAAATTATCAGATTATGTCGAACTTGACCCCGATCTTGAAGATGCGCAGAGTGGGCAGCACCAGCATCTTCCTGCCAGTCTTCTCTCTGATCTCCTGCAATATCTCCTGGATCCGCTCTTCGGTGGCAGAGACGGTAAACCAGAGATTGTAGCCGCTCTCATCGGGCCGCAGGTAGTTATGCGAGACCTCCTGGTACTCGTTGATGATTTGAGCAGCGCCGTCTGCCTCGCCACGTGATACCTTGAGGGCTGCCAGCATTCCGCTCCGGCCCATTTTGTGCAGATCGAGAATCGGGCCGATTCTGCGCACCAGCCCTTCCCTCTGTAGGCCGGCCATCCGCATCATCACCTCTTCCTCATCAAGTCCCGTTGCCTCCCCCAAATCCCGGAAAGGCCTGGATGTTATGGGAAAGCCGTCCTGCACGGCAGAGAGCAGTTCTAAATCTATCTCATCCATGTCTACACTTCCAGGATGCAAGCAGGGTCCTCAGCCAGGAAATCGCCGGCCTTTGCGTAGGCCCGAGCCCGGCATCCACCGCAGACCGCAGAATAGCTGCACCGCCCGCATTTGCCCTTGAGTTTTCTCTCTCTCAGTGCCATAAGCTCAGGTGCATTCTCCCATATCTCTATAAAATTCTTCTCCCTGATGTTTCCCGCTCGCAGAGGAAAATAGCCGCATGGATAGACATCGCCCTTTCGGGAGACAAAGACGAAGTTCTTTCCAGCCAGGCAGCCGCCTGCGCGGCCTCTTTCCGGCTTTTTTATGCGGGCATACTGGGGCGCACATGTGACCTGCACCTCCAGAGGCCGCGCCACTCGCGCACGATCTATATCCCGCAAAAGCTGCTCCTGACGCTCCGGAGATATGAGGTCCGCTTCCCTTCCCCGGCCGGTAGCCACCAGGAAGAAGAAGTGCAGAGCACAGGCCCCCACCCTCTGAGCCAGATCGAAGACCTCAGATACCTCTGATTCATTCTTGTTGGTGAGGGTGTTATTGATCTGAAAGTCGACCTTGCCGCGAAGATTCTCTATCCCCTGCATGGCCGCCTGAAAGCTTCCCTTTCCGCGGGAGGCATCATGCCTTTCCGGCGAAGCGCCATCCAGGCTGATGCTGACTCG
>Ga0209099_1000496_pt1 | contig 46737 bp, 37 predicted proteins | sample AD_JPNHW2_MetaG_FD_184430 | JGI IMG/M metagenome (GOLD analysis project Ga0209099, IMG submission 184430) | Active sludge microbial communities of municipal wastewater-treating anaerobic digesters from Japan - AD_JPNHW2_MetaG (SPAdes) (version 2) | ecosystem: Engineered > Bioreactor > Anaerobic...
TACCACCAGCGGGGAGCCTGGAAAGGAAGGAGTCTACGAGTTTGTAGACCTGCAGCCAGGCACCTACCGGGTCTACGAGGCTGCAAAGAACGGATGGGTCCGTACCTATCCCGCTGAGGAGTACCACACCGTAACCTTGATCAACATGCCTTCCCGGGGAAACATTTTCGGCAACAATCAGCTTGCCATCTCCGGCCTCAAGTTCCATGACAAAAATGCTAATGGACAAAAGGACGCAGACGAGCCGCCTCTCTCCGGCTGGGAGATGCAGCTCAAGGATGAGAGCGATAATCTCTTGCAGACCACTACCACCAGCGGGGAGCCTGGAAAGGAAGGAGTCTACGAGTTTGTAGACCTGCAGCCAGGCACCTACCGGGTCTACGAGGCTGCAAAGAACGGATGGGTCCGTACCTATCCCGCTGAGGAGTACCACGCCGTAACCCTGACCAACCAGCCTTCCCGGGGAAATATGTTCGGCAATGTGATCGCTAGCGGTTTCTCCGGCATGAAGTTTGAGGATCTGAATGGAAACGGCGCTAAGGATAGCGGCGAGCCGGGACTTTCCGGCTGGACCATCAATCTAGTGAAAGAAGGGACAACGGTCGCAAGCCATGTGACCGCCACCGACGGGACCTATTCTTTTGTCGACGTTGCCCCCGGCAGTTACACGGTTACAGAGGCAGTGCGACCTGGCTGGACTCAGTCCTATCCCGCAACAACTGGCACATATCCCGTAACTCTGGTCTCAGGAGTCCCCGGACCGACTAACCTGGATTTCGGCAACTTCCGCGCCACCGGTTTTTCAGGCATGAAGTTCGAAGATCTTAACGGCAACGGTGCCAAAGATGCAGGCGAGCCGGGCCTCTCCGGCTGGACAATCAGGCTCATGAAAGAGGGAACTGAGGTCGAAAGCCAGGTGACCGCCGCAGACGGGACCTATTCATTCACCAGCATCTCTCCCGGCAGCTACACGGTTGAAGAAGCCGCGCAAGCAGGCTGGACTCAGTCCTATCCCTCGACATCTGACTCATATCCAGTAACTTTGGTCTCGGGAGTCCCGGGACCGACTAACCTGGATTTCGGCAACTATCGCAGCACGGGTTTCTCGGGCATGAAGTTCGATGACAAGAACGGCAACGGCGCAAAAGATAGTGGCGAGCAGGGACTCTCCGGCTGGACTATCAAGCTGGTGAAGGATGGAACCGAAGTCGACAGCACAGTGACTGCCGCCGACGGGACCTATTCATTCACCGGCATTTCTCCCGGCAGCTACACGGTCGAAGAAGCCGCGCAATCTGGCTGGACTCAGTCCTATCCGGCTTCAGGAACGCATCCCCTTAACCTGGTCTCGGGAGTCCCTGGCCCGACCAACCTGGATTTCGGCAATTACTGGTCAACCAGTTTGTCCGGAATGAAATTCGAGGACAAGAACAGCAACGGTCTCAAAGACAGCGGCGAGCCCGGTTTGGCCGGCTGGACCATCCGGCTCCTGAAAGAGGGTGCTGAGGTCGACAGCACAGTGACTGCCGTCGATGGCTCATACTCGTTTACGGGAGTTGTGCCCGGCAGCTACACTGTTGAGGAAGTTGCGCAAGCCGGCTGGACCCAGACCTGCCCAGCAGCACCCGGAACCCATGCGATGACTCTGGTCTCTGGAGCCCCCGGACCGACCAACCTGGATTTCGGCAACTACTGGTCAACCAGTTTGTCCGGCATGAAGTTCGAGGACAAGAACGGCAACGGTGCCAAAGATAGCGGCGAGCCTGGCCTCTCCGGCTGGACCATCAGGCTGATGAAAGAGGGAACCGAGGTGGACAGCACAATTACCGCCGCCGACGGAGCCTATTCTTTTGTCGGCATTTCTCCCGGCAGCTTCACTGTTGAGGAAGTTGCGCAATCCGGCTGGACCCAGACCTGCCCAGCAGCACCTGGAACCCATACAATAACTCTGGTCTCAGGAGTCCCCGGACCGACCAACCTGGATTTCGGCAACTACTGGTCAACCAGTTTGTCCGGCATGAAATTCGAGGACAAGAACGGCAACGGTGCCAAAGATAGCGGCGAGCCTGGCCTCTCCGGCTGGACCATCAGGCTGATGAAAGAGGGAACCGAGGTGGACAGCACAGTGACCGCCGCCGACGGAACCTATTCTTTTATCGGCATTTCTCCCGGCAGCTGCACCGTTGAGGAGGTTGCCCAACTCGGCTGGACCCAGACCTATCCAGCAACACCTGAAACCCATGCGATAACTCTGGTCTCGGGAGTTCCCGGACCGACTAACCTGGACTTCGGCAACCGCAGGTTTGTGCAGGCATTGCAGGTCGCAATTACTGCCGACAACCTGAATGTCCTGCCTGGCCAAAAGCTGACCTTTTACATCACCATCAATCATGACAGCAGTATCGGTCTCAATAGCATGATCGTTGAATACACTCTGCCCAGCGGCCTGAGTTTCATCGACTCAAACTACAGTCCTCTGAGCGTAACTCAGAACGCCGACGGCACCACCACAATCACCTGGAAATTCTCTGCCTTCAGCCCCCAGATGGCATCTCAGATAGCGGAATCGGCGAAATCCGGAGATGCGAATGCTCCTTTAGCCACCATAACCGTAAACTCAGAGGTCCTGCCGGATGCACCGGAGAGCCTCACCGGCAGAGTCGTGGTGACAGGGGACTCGGGCGAGGCGACGATAGCCCAGGCCAGGGACACAGTCTCGGTGAATGTGGAAAAGCCGACCGGTCAGCCAATCCGCTTGAACAAGACATCCGATTTAAAGGAGGTCTGGCCAGGAGCCACCATCGGATACACCATTACATACGAAAGCCTCCTAAAGAAAACCGATCTGACCGAAGTGGTGATCACCGAGCAGGCTTCGCCTGACCTCATCTTCCTATCCGCTTCGCCTGCTCCAGACCAGGGCGCGGATAACGTCTGGAGCATTGGCGATCTGGCCCCGGGCGAGAAGGGCACCATCAGCGTCCTCTTCCAGGTCAAGAACGCCTCCAACCTCAGCTTCCTGAGCCAGTCTTCCGTCTATGGCAGCGGATTTGCGAGCACCTACCGCCGCCTCTCGACGGAGACGGAGAGCCAAAGCCTGAGAAACAGCGTTACCCTGACCTGCAAGGAGTTCACGCCCGTCTCCACGTCCTACTTCGTCAAGCTGCGAAATAGCGATGGAACGAGCCTTTTCCAGACGGAGCACGGCAGCGGCGAGTACCAAAGCGAAGAGCTGGCCTCCCTGCAGATGCAGAACCGGTCGATAAGCACTGCGGGCTCGCTCAAGGCAGTCTACCGGCCCACAAGCTTTTCTCTGCCCGGCGGCAGGTCGATCAATTACAGCAGCGAGATCTCCTCACTGACCAGAGCCCGCAACCGGGCCACCCAGGCCTCGACCAGTCAGGCTGTCCGATACGCTAAGAGCCTGGAGATGGATGAAAAGCTCCTCATCGACAAGAACGAGACCTTGGTCTCGGTTGAAGGCTCTCTGCAGGGCCAGGCTCACCTGGGCACTCGGAAGAAAGACAGCCAGGCAGTCAATCCCGCCACCATCTTTGAGTCCTCTCAGGCCTACACCGGCTCATTCCGGTTCAATAGCAGCCTCGAGGATTACGGAGGCAACCTGCGCCTGATCGGCAATGCCTCCGGCCAGGGCGAGGTGGCCAGCGACCAGCGGCTCAAGAAGAGCCAGAGAAGCTACGAGCACGGAAACGGCAGCTATGAGAGCGAGCAGCAGGCCAGCACCGCTGAGAGCTACCTGGCCAAAGATCTGTCCGTGAGCCATGATGCCCAATACAGCTACGGCAAATGGCAGTCGGGCATCTGGTCGAAGAGTTCAGGCAAGAGCTACCTGGGCCAGCAGATCAGCGGAGCGGACTTCATCAAAGAGGAGACAAAAGCCTCGGGGCTGAACGATCTGTCCAGCAACCTCAGCTATCGCGGTCAGGGCCGCTTCCGGACGATCTCCGAGCCGGACAACCGAAGCACTCTGGACCTGGACGAGGAGTACGTGGGCGAGTATACAATTCAGCGCAAGGTCCGCCTGGGAGGAGTATCCCGCTTTGACCGGCCTCACCTCACCCTGAACAAGACCGGCTGGAGGGAGCCTGGAACTGCGGCCGCGGATTACACTATCACCATTCAGAACGACGGCAACACCGCTCTGGGCCCGATCTACGTCTGGGACATCTTCCCGGCGGGAACCGATTACCTCGGCTCGTCGCTCAAGCCCGCTCGGCTTCAGCCGGGCTACGCGAATTGGTCGCTGCTCTACCTGGGAATCGGCCAGTCTGTGACCATCAATCTGAGGCTGAATGTAACCGAACCCCAGGATGAGCTGGTCAATCTGGTCTACGCCTCGGGCGGGCATAATGACGAGTGGGTGACTGCCGGCAACATGAGCGTCATCGGGTTTGGCTGGCAAAATTGCTGCGAGCCGGGTCTGTTCATGGAAAAGCAGGCGCGGGTCGACTCAGCGGATAGCAGGGTCATCTGGTATCGCATCCTCCTCCAGAACCGGGCGAATGTGAGCCTAGTGGCCCAGGTCACGGACCGCCTGCCCGCGGGCCTGAGGCTTCTGAATGCTTCAGCCGAGCCCCAGGTCGTTGGGCCGGATCTGGTCTGGGTTACGACGGCCATTCCTGCTGGCGAGAGCCGGTTCATCGAGTATCGCGCCCAGGCCTCGCAGGACGGCAGGTTCGTGAACACTGCTCTGGCAGAGGCTCATGCCCTGGACGGGTCTGGCTGGGCAATGAAGCAGGCCAGCGCCACGGTGACGATCGGGCAGGCCACGTCCTACTCCGAGGACGGCTGGAGGCCGCCAGAGTGGGGTCTGGACAGAATGGAGATGATATGCGATGATGAGATCGCCGGGGATGGCGACGGCTGTGGCTCCTGCCCGAGCTGCAGCTGCCCGGTGGAGGAGTGATTGACAGAAATTTGCAGGAAAAAGCGTTCTTAGTCGGCTTTATCATCGCTGCATGCAGGACTGCATACTGGAACTGCATGCGGGTTTTCGGATGCAGGACAGGGCATCTCTCAGCTCCTCCAGCTGCACCGGCTTGGATATGTAGCCGTCCATTCCGGCAAGCAGGCATCTCTCTTTGTCACCTTCCAATGCATAAGCGGTCATGGCCAGTATCTTCGGCCTCTTTTTTAAATTGAGATCCAATATGGCGCGAGTGGCCTCCAGACCGTCCATCTCCGGCATCTGCACATCCATGAGGATCACATCGTAGCTCTTCCTGGAGATCGCCTGCAAGACCTCCCGTCCATTCACTGCCAGATCTGCTCTGCATCCCAGCTTCTTCAGCATGAGACGAGCTACCTTCTGGTTTACGAGGTTATCCTCGGCCAGCAATATGGACAGGTCCGATAGTCTTGTCTTGCCGCTGGCCGGCCTGATCTTCTTGTGCCGCGGCGGTGCCAGAGCCTCCTGCAAAGCAAAGAGAATGCCCTCCTGCGAAAACGGCTTGATCAGAGTCTTCTGGCCCGCCTTCTGCCGACCGGGCTTTGAGAGGCTAATTACAGGCAGATGCTCATCAATCTCCTCCGCCAGCTCTTCGGCTCCAGGCACATCAAGATCCAAAATCGCAGCATCGAAACGGCCTACTGCCAGCTCTCGCGCTTCTATTGATGAGACCACCGGATAGATCTGCATTCCCCAGGAACGGGCATGATCCAGCAGCATCCTCAAGCAGCTCTCGCTGTCAAGCAGAGCCATGACCTTCTTGCCTGCCAGGTGACGTATGGCTGCATCACCTGAGAAAGAGGGGGCATCTATGCAAAAGCTGAAGGTCGAGCCCTCTCCCAGTTTGCTGTCCACCCAGATCCTGCCGCCCATCAGCTCCACCAGCCTCTTGCTTATTGCCAGGCCCAATCCGGTGCCGCCATATTTTCTGGAGGTGGACGCATCCACCTGGCTGAATGACTGGAAGAGCTTTTCCATATCGTCAGGACCGATGCCAATCCCGGTATCGGTAACCGAGAACTGAATTTCGTCCTCGCTCTCCCCAGGTCGGACATGAATGGTTATGCTTCCCCGTTCTGTAAATTTTACCGCATTGCTGAGCAGATTGGCCAGGACCTGCCGCAGCCTGACTGAATCTCCGAGGATTGTTGGGGCTATCTGCTCGTCGATATCATAGGTCAGATCCAGACCTTTCTCAGCGGCTTTTGTCGCAACCATATTCAGCGAGGACTCGATGCTCTCGTGCAGGAGGAATGGCAAACGCTCCAGTTTCATCTTGCCTTCATCGATCTTTGAGAAATCCAGGATATCGTTGATGATGGCAAGGAGCGCATCACCACTGCTGTGAATGGTCTCCACGAGATCGCGCTGCTCCGCAGTCAGTTTTGTCTCCAGCAATAGACCGGCAAGGCCGATGACCGCATTCATGGGGGTGCGTATCTCGTGGCTCATGTTGGCCAGAAACTCGCTCTTTGCCCGGCAAGCGGCATCAGCTGCCTGCTGAGCAGAACGAAGCTCCATTTCCGTCTCCCTATGCTTGACCATCTCCTCTTGCAGCGCCTCATTGGCCCGAAGCAGCCAGGCGGTTCTCTCCGCCACACTCTTTTCCAGCCCTTCCTGCGTCTTTCTCAGAGCCTCATCCGTTCTTCTGCGCTGGATGATCTTCCACATGCCGCTCATGAGAAGCGTCAGCTGCCGCACATCTGAGTCGTCGTACGCCGCCTTTTTATTGCCCAAGCCCGCCACAATTACAATCTTTCCCTTGTCCATAATGGGCACATTCATGTGGCGAATGATCTCGACGTGACCCTGAGGAACGCCTCTTCTCTGGGAACAGGAGGCATAATCATTGGTAATCACCGCCCGTCTCTGCCTGACGGCCTCGCCCCATAGCCCGGTTTCGTGCAGATTATAGATTATCTTCTTATTTTCGACATTGCATATCTGCATAGCATTCTTGGACCACGAATGCATATAGAGCGTTTCTTCATTAATATCAACAAAGGACAGGTATCCGAGCTCTGAGCCGGTCAGCTTAACCCCAGCCTCCAGGGCATAGTCGGTGATCTCCTGAATGGAGGCCTCATCCATCTGGTTAAGCCTCTGCAGAGCCTCCAGCCGGGAGTCATCGAGAAGCAATGATTCTTCTGCACGCTTTCTATCGGTGATGTTGAAAAAGTTAGCCAGAAGACAGCTGGGATTTCCGAAGCCGTCTCTGATCAGTGAGCATATCATCTCCGCTATATAGGATTGGCCATCTGCTCTATTGACAAGAAGCTCTCCCTGCCATCTCCCGACGGAACAAAGGGTGGGAATGATCTCTTCATGCAGCTTGGCCCTGCCCTCTGCATTCGTGAAGTCGAATACAGATAATCCTATCAGCTCGGACGCATCGCGAAAACCGGAATTTTTTAGGAGGCTCGCGTTTACATATTCGATATTGCCTTTGAGGTCGGTAAGAACAATATCCGATGGAAGAGCCTCAATGGCACGGGTCATCTTCTGGATCTGGTTGTCGGAATCCTCACTGGTGGCAGCGTCATCCGATACCTGAAGGAGTATGCCATTTTCACACTGATTCGAGCAGCGTCGCGGCAGGCTTTGCAGAAGTTCTTCAAGGTCCATCTGCAGGTCCAGGAGTGATGCGGCCAGCTGCCCATCAATAGGGCCGCTCTCCTGCATCTTCGCAACCTTTTGCGCCAAGATCTCGATCTTTTTAAGTGGATCGCGGCCTGCAAGTTTCTCTTCGCCCAAAGATAATCACTGCCTGCTCTCTAGAGGCACTTTGTAATCAATATGTTGGACGGTTAAGAGCTTATATTTATGGATGGCTGCCCTGATAGCTGCCCTGGGATGGATCTTTCTGCAACAGGCAGATCAGTTCTTCAATGCTGTATCTGGATATCAGCTCCAATAGCCGATCCGTCTGCGCATAGAAGCTCCTTGCCCTGTCGATCCTATCCAATGCTGCTTCCGATGCATACCCATTGGCTTTGAGATCCTCCTGCGTTCTGTTCATGGCGGCGATTATGATCTGCATCTCATTTCTCATATTGATCAGCATTTCTTTCTTGAGGGATTCTGGTTCAGTAACCGGGATATAGTAGTATCTCTTATCGCCCGGAACTATCACCCTCTTTGCCAGACCCTGCCGCTCCAGCGTGCTCATATTGGCGCTGACTGTAGACTTGCTGTAACCGGTTTTTTCCACCAGTTCGTCCATGGAGACTGGCCTGTCAGCCAAAAACAGTGTACCGCGCAGGACACCCACCGCGTCACTACAACCGCAACTATTTGCCACTTTGACGAAGGCATCGATCATATGTATCTTCAGGATATCCTTCTCATCTCGTTGCATCAATCTTCTGAAGACCACAACTTTTAAGTACTTTTCGCATGTTTCTGGACGTTTGGTAATTTCCGAACAGTTTTGAGGTAGAACGCAATGAATGGTGCGGAAAGGCTCGGGCAATGGATTGCAGACAATCCGATTATAATAGCGGTAGCAGGAATACTCTTGACTATCGCCGCTCTGCATTATGCCCAGCAGATCGAGATGCAAGGAATGACAACGGAGAGCATGGTAGGCAAAGATTCGCCCCTCTACCAGCTTTTCGACCACCTTTATGTGGAAAAGTTTGCTACCGAGTCCATAGCTGTGCTCGTCGAGGCGAACGATGTCACCAATCCGGAAATCCTGAGATCGATGGATAAATTCTCCCAGAAGCTACGCACGGCTCCGGATGTGCTGGCTGTGACGAGCATTGCTGATATCGTGGCAGATACCGAGAAGAGCGAAAACGGCGTCCGAAAAATTCCAAGCCATGAGAGAATAGACGAAATTCTCGCCTATCCCAATAATCTTGCCATGGTAAATGCCATGATGCCGGACAAAAAGCACACCATGCTCTCCATTGATCTGCCGGTAACCCTCAAAGAAGCGCAGCTGAGGGAGATTTATGCAGAGACAAACGGCCAGGTGAAGATGGCAGACTTTCCGCCGGACGTGGTGGTTACAGTTACCGGCAAACCGGCGCTCATGCAATCCATAACTGAGGAGATGACCAAGAGCAACGCTCCCATTCTTGCCCTGGCCGGCATTCTCATGGTCGTGGCGCTGTTCATCTCGTTTAACCATGTGAAATGGTCGCTGCTTCCCATACCCATTGTCTTCCTGGGCATAATCTGGTCCTTCGGAGCTATGGGATTTCTTCACATCCCATTCACCATGGTATCCATGTCTGCCTTCCCTGTGCTGATAGGCATCGGCATAGATTATGCCATTCAATTCCATAACCGGATTGATGAAGAATTCCGCAAAGGCGGCTCGCCAAGGCAGGCAGTGATAGAGACAGTCGGCAACGTCTCCAAGCCGGTCATGATCGCCCTGATCATTACCGCCATGGGATTCGTCTCCCTTCTCACGTCATCTGTGCCCATGACCAGAGATTTCGGGCTGCTATGCCTGGTCGGGCTCTTCCTCTGCTACCTGTCTGCCCTATTTGTGGGAGTCACCATACTCTACGTTATGGAGCGAAGAAGCGCGTCTCAAAGGTCGACGAGTGCGGAGAGCGCAGTATCGAATGCAGCAGGAGACTCAGCCCTCGGAGAGATCATCGGAAAGGTCTCGGACTATAGCATTCAAAGGTGGCATCTGGTGCTGGCCGCCGCTCTATTCCTGTCACTGGCTGGAATCTATGCCGATACACTGGTACAGGTTGATACCGATTTCAAGAATTACGTTCCCCAGGACCTGCCGCCCCTCATTGATTTCAGACATATGAGCGATATATTTGGAGGCACAGACACGCTGGATCTAATCGTTCAGGCGGATGATATCACCAACCCCGATATCCTGCACTGGATGGACGATTTCACCAGCTATCTGAAGGAATCTCGCGATCAAATATACGATTATCAGAGCATAGCTTCCCTGGTTAAGCAATCCAATGGTGGAGTGATCCCGGATGATACCACCGAGATCAGAACGCTAATCGAAGGGCTGCCTCCGGTCACTCTTTCTCAGTACCTGGACGGCCAAGACACCGCCCTGATCAAGCTGAATGTGGGCAAGGCTCTGACCAACCTGGGCGCAGAGGGCACAGAACGCCTGATCAAGGAGATCGACAAAGATATCGCCTGGCACCAGCCGCCTCCTGGTGTCTCCGTGCGCGAGACAGGAGACTCCGTGGTGATGACGACCGTTATCAGTGCTCTGACTCAAGGCCGGACTGAGATGACTCTGCTCGGATTGGTGCTGATCTTCTTCGTTCTGCTGCTGATCTACAGGGATCTGATAAAGGCGCTTCTCCCGGTACTACCCATGCTTGTGGTGATTGGCTGGATGGGGGGAGTGATGTATCAGGCAGACATGAAATACACGCCCCTTACGGCATGCCTGGGCGCATTGATTCTGGGGGTCGGATCGGAGTATGCCATACTGATGATGGAGCGGTTCTATGAGGAATTGGCGAAGGTCGGTGAGCCCCAGGAGGCTCTCAGGATCACATCAAAGCGCATAGGATCGGCGCTCATTGCCTCGGGCCTTACAACTATATTTGGGTTTGCCGCCCTGATATCCTCGCCATTCCTGATAACCAACAATTTCGGAACCGTTACAGTCCTGGCGATAATATTCGCATTGCTCACGACCTTCACGGTCTTCGTGGTTCTCATGTACCGCATGGAGATTCGCCGTGCGGTGGTTGAGAATGCAAAGCATGAGCTAAAGAAAGCCCTCAAGCTGATGGCAAGAGGTGGATGATCATGAGAATTAAATTGGCACTGGTTGGCTTTGGCCTGTTGACTCTGATAGCGGCAGCCTCGGCTCAAAATACCTACATACCCTATGAGCTGGGCGGAGACAATTACTACGCCATGTACGGCGGTCCTGATATCTCTGCCAGCATCTCCGGGACGGATGAGTTTGAACGTGGAGATACCGTTTCCCTCTATGTGGACCTGACCAACTATGGGCGGATAATGGGTTTCAAGGAAGATAAGACTCCGAAAGATCCCAAGGAGTTCGCACTGGCTGCCGCCGAGCTGCAGGAAGAGTACAAGAAGCCGACCGCACTTGGCATAACTGCGAGCCTTTTCTCTGCCAGTCCCCAAATTGAGGTAAAGTCTGGCGATCAGGTCATTCAGTCCCTCAAGTCGGGCGATAAGACCCAATCGCCTTTGAAGTTCACCATAAAGATAGGGGAGCATGCCCAGGCAGGTTTTTATCCGCTCAGCCTGAACCTGTCTTATGATTATCAGGACAACGCAAGGGTGCAGGCGTCCAAGCTCGTCACCAGCGGAAGCGCGCCCACCCTAGCCAATTACCAGGTGTCGTATATCTACCAGAAGGCCAATCAGACCGTTCCCCTGGCAATTATGGTCGAGAGAAAGGCAGACTTTTTGATCACGAGTTCAAAAGGGTCTCTCTCAGCCGGAGCCAAGAAGGCGGAGATCCAGGCGACATATAAGAACATCGGCGAGGACCCAGTCAAGGATGCCATCGCAAGGCTTTCAATCTTCAAGCCGTTCTCCTCCACCGACGATCAGGCATTTATCGGATCGCTCGCCCCAGGAGAAGAGAAGGCCGTGGTATTTCGGCTGGACGTTGATTCCGACGCCACGCCCAAGGAATACGGCATAAACAGCGAGATAAAATATACCGACATTAATGGCGATTCGGTTATCTCCGAGAGCATTAAGATACCTGTAGAGGTCAAGGCTGCGTCTGCATCTCTGCTCATGCCTGCAGTTGCCATTCTGCTAATGGTCGCTATAGTCGGTGGATACCTGTACAGGCGAAAGCTAAAGAGAAATTGAAGCAGGGGACACACTCCTCTGCTATTGTCGTTTTTTTTTTTCTGCCCATTCAGATCGTCAACAATTTTGTTAAATAATTTGCTATCGTGGCTCTTGTTACGTCATGGCCATGAGCTCCAGCTTCTGCCGGTCTGAATCGCTGGATTCGGACGACGCGCCTTCGGTCGTCTGCGCCTCGCTCTCCGATACATACGAAAGATAGAGCTTGCGCCTCTTGCCCTGCGTCATCTTGACATGTATCGGATCGAGTTCATGAGAGCGCTTCATCACGCTGATCACAGTGGTCTTATTCAAGCCAAGCATCTCCACCAGCTCGCTGGTCGTGTATCTTCCCGGCCTCTCTTCCATGATATCAATCAGGGACCGGGCATGGTTGTCCAGGGCCTTGCCGTCGCTTGAACTTGTTTCCTGAATGGGCATTGGCCTTCCCTGCCGGGCACGAAGCTGGCTCTTCAGATCGGATACTTCTTTGGAAAGGCGATCAACCTGATCAATAAGCCTTCCTAAAAGCTCCACATCGCTCTGTTTGGAATTAAAATCGCTCGAAATTTTTTCAATCGCAGAAATCAGCAGGAGCATAGCCTCTGCCTCCTTTCTGCTCTTCTCAATCTCTTCAACCTTTGTCTTGTATATCTCTAAAAGCTCTTCGAACATTACGAGCTACCCCTAGCATTTCAGTGCGATCTCCTTTCAAAGCAAATTTAAAAGGTTAATGTATATGAATAAATCGGCCATGTATATATACTTTTCGAAGAATTACCCGATTGCACGAATATTTTCCAATCATCTTTACAATCCATCTGTCGCCCGAATTAGATGGATATACTTGGAAGACAATTAACAATGGCAGTTATTTGGAGAATATGCCAATCGTCATTCAACCATCACCACCTAATATTTTAGGCAGTTCTTGGATGTTCGTTATTATCCTGTCAGCGGCCTGCCGGAGCTTCTGGGTGGGACGGGTATCCTGCTGCACGGTCAGAATCCCCAGGTCCGCCGCCTTCAGAGCGTAGAGATCGTTCAGACCGTCCCCTATCATTACCACTCGCCTGTATTGGCTCTTCAGGTTGACTACGATCTCCTTCTTTTTCATAGGTCCAGAGACCGGATAGACCCGTGAGAGGTCTATGCCCAATTCTCTCAGATAGGCAAGGCTTCTCATGCTGTCTCCGGAAGCCACAAAAATATCAGCTCCCATATCCTTGAGTGTGGCCAGGACATCCTTCAAACCGGGAAAAGGTGCTCCTCCTGTGCTCAGCGCGTAAGCAACCTCCTGCAGCTGGGCATCGATGATCATGCCTGCGGTAATGTAATTGCCCGGACATCTGGCTGCAACATTCCGGTAAACGTCTATGAGATCGCCGATTTTAGCCTGGCTGCCGGCTAGAATGGCCATGGCCCGGGACTTTGAGACCGGACTGCTGGAGCAGCTTATCTCCAGCAATTGTTCGCGACCATCGATCAGCTTGCCCAGGCGATCATCAGGGTGATATGACAGCATGAGGGACGGATCGATCTGAGGAACAACCAGAACCCGGCCTTTCCGTTCCATAATCAGCTCCCATGTAACCACATTCGATAGAATGGTGCCCTTTTCGATATCCTTGGCCACACGATACATCCTCAGTATGGTTCCCGCGACATCCATGACCACGGCGAGTTCTTTGTTCATCTGAAAAGGAAGGTTGTTTCAAGGGTATGATGAAACTTTTGCCGTCGCGGCTACAATAACTTTTTTATCTAGAAGATGCCAATATATCCTAAGTACGGGGTAGAACAACGAAGGGCATCGCAGTAGCTATGTTGCTGGCATTGCTCATGTCTCTGGAGTCGGCTTTTGCCACACCGGCAATTACCGAGCCGATCCAGGATGGCGATTTCTGCAACTCGCTGAAGGTAACCGGAACGGGCGCATTCGAGGTGGGCGTTTCGGTTAAGGACAGGCAGCTTGCTCTCGAATACTACAATGCTATGTATGGTGACGGTGATCTGGAAATGGACTCCGGAACCGTTGAGGCACAGAGGGCAGCTAAGCTTCCGGGAATGGATAACGGCTCAGCCGTGCCCTTGAACCTGTGGGAGAGCAACAAGCTCACCTACTCCGGCAAGACGCCCATGGTGGGAACGAAATACATACATTCCAAAGCTTTCTGGGGCGGCATCGGTGCTGAGATCACAGAGACCTTCTCGGTGACCGAGATGGAGAGGGAAGGCAGCAGCTACTTCGCTTCAACCAATCCCGCGTCCTACATGACCGATCCCAAGAGGATTGAGGAGATGCTGAAGGCAAGCCCCGTGCATACCGTCGGCCTGCAGACGAAGAATTCTTTTAATGGCACCTGGCAGACGGACGCCAGGATGCATAAGATGTTCAGCAAGGACCTTAAGGTGCATGAGTCCTTCACCGGCAAGTTCGAGGTAGAGAAGATGATAAAATTCCGGGAGAGCCCCGTGGAAGAGAAAAAGCAGTCCGGCTGCGAAAGCATAGACTGCTAGATCTTTTCAGCCATTTTGCCTGGCGGGGCCAGGGCGCAAGTGGCGCCTCATATGACCGGATATCGCATCCGTAGTCCATCTCTAGACCTCATATGAACCTCATCTCAAAATAAGTCTTTTATAAACCAGGATCAAGAACCATAATATCGGGTGAACGAGCTTGATTACCAGCATTGATTCCAATGGCAGGATTCTGCTCCCTCTTGCCATAAGATACGGACTGCATCTGCTGCCGGGAGATAGGATCGCTGTGGACCAGCTTGGGGATGGAACCATCATACTGAAGAAGATACAAGAGCGTGAAACTCTGGACTTAGCGGAAGCATCAAGGTTCGGCATTTTGCAGCCGTCGCACAGCTAGAGCATCTGCACAGATAAATGCCATAAAATCATGCCGTGACCTGCATGACAATGGCAAGGTATATTATCCCGCAGATAAATGGACTCCTGCGAAATCAAATCGAGCTGAGCGATATGGATAAGTCGATAATATTATTCTTAGTATTTATCTCATTGGCCTGTCTCTCTCTTGCTGCACCATTGCAGCTGAGCGGGAACTCGGGCCGGGCGATTCTGGGGGAAATCAACTTGACCAATAGCTCTAACGAGAGCATCACTCCCAATAGCACAGAAGACCTATGGAGCTGGGGAAAGCTGCCGGTCGGCCATTTTATTAACGGCACATCCGGAAAGCTGGCTGCCAGTCCTGTGAGCGACGATGGTTTAGTGGTTGTGCGGCCGCGCGCTCCAGAATGAAAAACGCGCGGCTGAAACATCTGATTGAAAAGAAATAACGTAGCGGACCCGCCGGGATTCGAACCCGGGTCCGAGGCTCCGGAGGCCTCTATTCTATCCAGACTATACTACGAGTCCATAAAGAATTGGGAAGATATTGGTTAGCGGGCTCTTCTACCTTTGGAAGCAGCCCCTAACTAATGATTTAGCTTTCCAGCACAATCTCGATGTTTACGTTCTTTGGGACCTGGATTCTCATGAGCTGGCGAAGCGCTCTCTCATCAGCATCCAGATCGATGAGTCTCTTGTGCACCCTCATTTCCCAGTGGTCCCAGGTGGCCGTTCCCTCGCCATCCGGGCTCTTCCTGCAGGGAACCACCATCTTCTTGGTAGGCAGCGGGATTGGTCCTGCCATATGGACGCCGGTCCTCTGGGCAATTCCCCTGACCTGGCCGCAAATATCATCCAGCATCAAGGGATTAGTGCCGGAAAGTCGAATTCTTGCTTTCTGCATGTTTCACACCAAAAAAATTGATTTTAGCGTGGTACCACGCTCATGCACATGCCGGCTGCGACGGTCGTGCCCATATCTCGAATGGCGAATCTTCCCAGCTGGGGAATCTCCTTCACCGGCTCAATGACCATTGGCTTGGATGGGGTAACCATGATGATGGCAGCATCTCCAGCCTTGATGAAAGCGGGATTCTCTTCCTTGACCGCTCCGGACCTCGGGTCCAGCTTGGCCAGAATTGATGTGATGGTGCAAGCGATCTGCGCGGTATGGCAGTGGAACACTGGAGTGTATCCTGCCGATATGGCGCTGGGATGCTGCAACACTACTATCTGGGCCTTGAACTCCTTGGCTACGGTCGGGGGCTTGGCTACCGATCCGCAGACATCGCCGCGGCGAATGTCGTTCTTGGCAACACCGCGCACGTTCCATCCGATGTTGTCGCCGGGGAATGCCTCGGGAACTTCCTCGTGATGCATCTCGATGGATTTGACCTCACCAGAGGCTCCTGCAGGCATAAAGACGATCTTGTCGTTCTTTCTCATGATGCCGGTCTCGACGCGGCCCACTGGCACTGTGCCCACACCGGAGATGGTGTAGACGTCCTGTACCGGGACGCGAAGGGGCAGGTTAGTTGGCTTCTGGGGCACCTTGAGGTTGTTCAGGGCTTCGAGAAGGCTTGGGCCCTTGTACCACTTCAGGTGCTCGCTGGGCTTGGCGAGGTTGTCTCCCATCAGGCCGGAGATCGGTATGAATGGAATTTCTTCGATCTTGAATCCGACCATCTTGAGCAGCTTGCCGACCTCATCCTTGACCTCGTTGAATCTCTTTTCATCGTAGGGAGGTGTGGTGGCATCGATCTTGTTCATGCCCACGATAAGCTGGCTGACGCCCAGGGTTCTGGAAAGGAAGACGTGCTCCTTGGTCTGAGCCATAACGCCATCCGGTACGGCTACGATCAGCACTGCGGCATCAGCCTGGCTGGCGCCGGTGATCATGTTCTTTACGAAGTCTCTGTGTCCGGGGCAGTCCACTACGGTAAAGTAGAACTTGGCGGTATCGAAGCGGTGATGGGCGATATCAATGGTAACGCCCCTCTCGCGCTCTTCCTTCAGGCTATCCATGACCCAGGCGAACTCGAAGGTTGCCTTACCCTTGGATGCTGCTTCTTTCTTGTACTCATCAATGACGTGAGCGTCAACGGCTCCCGTCTCGTACATCAATCTGCCTACGGTGGTCGACTTTCCATGGTCGACGTGTCCAATGAATGCTAGATTGAGGTGTGGCTTTGTATCTGCCATAATTTATCTCCTCCAACAGGCACTATCCTTATATTTCTGTATTTCTGCCTTTGCGTTTAATCTTTTCGAAGGCTGCGCTCAAACAACCTTCAGGTAATCGGAAGGCTTGGGCATTTCCGGTTTCAAGCCCTTTCTCGTTCTGATCTGCTTGACTACATCCATCAGCAGGTTGGCGGGCAATGGTTCAAAACCAGCGAACTCGGATGACCAGAGGGCCCTTCCCTCAGTCGCCGATCTTATCGCCCCGGAGAATCCGAACATCTGAGCCACAGGCATCTTGGACTTGAGGATTATCATATCGCCCTGGCTGTCCATGCTCAGGATAACACCCCTGCGTCCCTGGATCTCAGACATGGCTCCACCCATTTGATCCTGAGGCACCTGTATATAGACATTCTGGAAGGGCTCGAGCAGGACCGGCTCAGCCATGAGAATTCCAGCCTGCACAGCCTGTCTGACCGCGGGAATGACCTGAGCGGGTCCGCGGTGCACAGCGTCCTCGTGCAGCTTGACATCCATGATCCTGGCTTTTATGCCCTGCACAGGCTCTCTGCAGATGGGGCCGTTCTTCAGCGCTTCCTCGAAACCCTCTAAGATGAGCTCCATGGTCTCTCTCAGGTACTGGATGCCTTTGGTCATGTTGAGCAGAACATTGGTTCCATAGTAACCGGCGATGTTTCTAGCCTCATCCTTGTCCATGCCCTTATCGATGAGGAGCTTTCTGCGCTCGATCTCCTCCATCTTCATGCTGATCTTGCCCTCTTTCAGGGCTTCGATCACGCCCGCTTCCAGAGGCGAGAACTCGATGTAGAAACGATTGTGGTGGTTGGGTGACTTCCCTTCTACCGGCCCGGCTCTGCCGCCTACGGACTCGCGATATACTACTATGGGCGGAGAGGTCTTGAGCTCCACGCCGCGATCGCGCTGCAATCTGGTCACAGTGACATCCAGGTGCAGCTCGCCCATTCCGGCCATAAGGTGCTCACCGGTCTCTTCGTTGATGGTAACCTGCAGAGTTGGGTCTTCTTTGGCGATCTGTCTTAAAACCTCAACTACCTTGGGCAGGTCGCGGGTGTTCTTGGCCTCGACGGCTACGGTCATAACCGGCTCGGATACGTGCTTGATCTGCTCGAAGGCCGTCATATCCGGTTCGGATGAGATGGTAGAGCCGACAATCGCATCTCTCAGGCCGGTCACTGCCGCGATGTTTCCGGCTGGAATCTCTTCTACCTCAACTCTCTCAGCGCCCATGACGATGCCCGTCTGCTGGATCCTGTTTGTGTTGGCAACGCCTGAGATATAAAGCTCCATGCCGCGGTGCAGGGTTCCTGAGAAGAGCCTTCCAGTGGCCACTTCGCCAGCATGTGGGTCGACCTTCACCTTATTGATCATGAAGGCTACAGGGCCCTTTGGATCGCAAGTGGCCATGGCTTTTCCGACGGGGCTCTCCCAATCGCCGTGCCAGATGACCTTAACTCTTTCCTTTTGGGCCTCGATGGGGCTGGGCAGGAATTTGACGACCATATCGTTTACGGCAACGTAGAGCGGGACCTTCTCGGCCAGCTCCTTCATCTTGCCGGCTCGGCAGTAGTCGACTACCTGCTCAAAGCCGATGCCCGTCTTCTTCATCTGGGGAACGCTGATTGCCCAGTTGTAGAGCGCGGAGCCAAAAGCGATATTTCCTTTTGCCGCATCCAGCTTCCAGCCTTTTTTGTATCTCTCTTCGTCCATTCCCTGGATGAGCTTGTTGACATTGTCAATGACCTTTCCCAGGCGGACGGCCATATCTTTCTTCTCGACCTTCAGCTCGTTGATCATGCGGTCAACTTTGTTGACGAACAGGACCGGCCTGACACCCTCTTTCAGAGCCTGCCGCAGTACGGTCTCCGTCTGGGGCATGGCGCCCTCAACGGCATCCACTACGACCACTGCGCCGTCTACCGCTCTCATGGCACGGGTGACGTCGCCGCCGAAGTCGACGTGCCCAGGGGTATCGATCATGTTGATGAGGTATTCCTTGCCATCTACCTCGTGGACCATGGATACGTTAGCGGCATCGATGGTGATTCCACGGGCCTGCTCCAGGGGGTCGAAATCCATGAAGAGCTGCCTGCCGGCCAGATCCATGGAGATCATGCCTGCGCCACCCAGAAGGTTATCAGAAAGGGTTGTCTTGCCGTGATCAATGTGTGCCACGATTCCGATGTTCCTGATCATGTCCGGTTTATCCATCAGAGTCGTTACACGTTCTGCTATCTTCTTCCTCTTGCCCATAATACGCCTCGCGAAGTTTAAGATAAAGGTTAAATCCTGATTAGGACTTGGAAACCTAGGATTCAACCTATATAAGCCTTCGGCCTTCTCAGGGCGTTTTCGAGATACTCTCAGAATAGAAATCTGAAATGAAATTATAATTATGGATAAAGCTTAAATCGCTGTGAGGATAGCAAAGAAGGGTTTTTGCGATGGCGCGCTTGATAATGAAATTCGGTGGTGTTTCCGTTGCTGATGGAAACAGGCTGCGGCATGTAGGCGACTTGGTCTTGCATTTCAGCCGCGACAATGAGATCGTTCTGGTTACCTCTGCCCTGCAAGGCGTCACTGACGAGCTGCTGGCCTGCGCCCGGAAGGCGGCCAAAGAGGGCAACGTAGCAGACGTAATAGAATTTATGGAGAAATTGACGGACAGACACAATCAGGCTATCGCTGATGCCATAAAGGACCCTCAGATTGCCAAAGAGGTTAGAGAAACCATATCAACGAAGCTCTCTGAGCTTGAGAAGGCCTACATCGGCATCTGCTACCTGGGCGAGCTTACGGCGCGCTCACTGGATTACATCTCCAGCTATGGTGAGCAACTGGCTGCGCCCATTCTCTCCGGCGTGCTGAGGGACATGGGAATCCCGTCAGAGCATTTTACCGGCGCAGACGCCGGAATTGTAACCGATAGCAATTACGGTGACAGCCGGCCCCTGGAAAAGACGTACAATCTCATACCCCAGAGGCTGCTTCCCTTCAAGGGGGTGCCCGTGGTTACGGGCTTCATAGCCAAGGACGAGAAGGGCACAATCACCACACTGGGTCGCGGCGGATCTGATCTTTCCGCCTCTTTGATCGGCGCGGCAATTGACGCCGACGAGATCTGGTTCTGGAAGGAGACCTCCGGCATCATGACCACCGATCCCAAGATAGTCTCTGAAGCCAAGTCCATTCCCACCATATCATACCGGGAGGCGATGGAGCTATCCAATTTCGGGGCTAAGGTTCTGCATCCTCGGGCCATTGAGCCTGCGATCCGGAAAGGAATTCCCGTGCGCGTCAAATGCACATTTGATCCTGACATCCCTGGAACGACCATAGTTCACGATGATGTTCCCAAAGCCGATGTCATCAAAGCGGTGACGTTGCACAAGAACGTGGCCCTGCTCAACATCTCGGGAGCGGGCATGATTGGAACATTGGGAGTCGCAGCGCGCGCTTTTACCGCTCTGGCGAAGGCGGGAATCAATATCGTCATGATCAGCCAGGGCTCCTCGGAGGCCAATATCTCCATGGTAATTGAGGAGCGGCAGGTGGAGAAGGCAGAGGACGCACTGAGGGCGGAGTTTCCCAGAGACCTGGTCAAGGAGATATCGCATGACCATGACGTTTGCGCGGTGGCGGTTGTGGGGGCGGGAATGGCAGGCACTCCGGGCGTGGCCGCTCGGGTCTTCAAGGCAATGGGCGCCGCCAAGATCAATGTCGTCATGATCAGCCAGGCATCGGGCCAGCATAACATCTCCTTCGTGGTATCCTCAAAGGACGCAGAGCAGGCCGTAAAAGAATTGCATCGCGAGTTCGGGTTGGGTGGCGAGGCATGAAAAAGCTCACCTATGCAGATGCCGGCGTGGACATTCACCTGGAGAACAGGTCCATTGACGCCATGAAGGCAGTGCTGACAGCCAAGCGGAGCGGCTTCGGAGCGCCCATGACCGAGATCGGCCACTATGCAGGTCTGCTGGACATGGGAAGCTTTGCTCTCGCCATGACCACTGACGGTGTGGGCTCCAAGGTTCTCATTGCCAATGCCATCTCCAAGTGGGATACGGTGGGCATCGATTGCATAGCCATGAATGTAAACGACCTTTATGCCATCGGGGCGGAGCCAATTGCCTTTGTTGACTACCTGGCGGTAGAGAAGGTCGACCCGGAGAGGGCGGCCCAGATTGCCGTAGGCCTTGCCCGGGGCGCGGAGATATCCAATATGACGATTGTCGGCGGTGAGACGGCATCTCTTCCGGAGATCATTCGGGGCTTTGACCTGGCCGGAACGGCTATCGGAATCGTCGATAAGGACAAGGTGGTGACGGGCGAGAAGATTCAGAAAGGAGACGTGCTAGTGGGCGTTCCCAGCAGCGGCCTGCACAGCAACGGCTATACGCTGGCCCGGCGCATCATAGCCGAGTCCAAGTACACCTATTTCGACCAGATGCCGGGCGGGAAGAAAACCATTGGCGAGGAGCTTCTCACTCCCACCAGGATCTATCCGGAGATCGTGGAGCTCGTGAAGGATTGCGATGTGCATGGCCTGGCCCACATCACCGGTTCCGGCCTTCTCAAGCTGCGGCGCATCTCCTCGCTGGGCTTTGAGATCACCGATCCACTTGAGCCCCAGCCGGTCTTCCGCTTCCTGCAAGAGCAGGGAAATGTGGATGAAGGGGAGATGTACCGCACATTCAACATGGGCATGGGCTTCGTGGTAGTGGTATCCGAGGAGGAGGCTGCTAAGGCCTGCCGCATAATGGGGCCCGGATCAAAGGTAATAGGGTCGATTGTAAAAGAGGGAATAAAAGCAGGCAGCCTGGAGTTTTAGCTCTGCTAATAAAGCCTGCTCAATTCTAATTTTTCTTTTCGCCGAACATCTCTTCCAGTTTGCCCTTGATCACCTTTATCGACTCGACTGCCGGGCAGCCGGCATCTATGGGCGTTTTTCCTGCCAGGTCTGCCTCCACCAGGCATTTGTCGAAGGGAATGGTTCCCAGGACCGGTATGCCCATCTGGGCCAGCTTCTCGGCCACTGGGCCGGGGTTGTCTGCTTTGTTTATAACTGCAAAGTACCTGGTTATGCCGATCTCCTTTCCCAGTTGCATGATTCTCTCCACAGTCTCAATGGATCTCATGCCAGGCTCGACCACGGCGATCATGGCGTCAACTCCGCGGGCGGTAGCCCTGCCCAGATGCTCGATGCCCGCTTCCATGTCCAGGATCACCAGATCCTTTTCCCGGACGATGACATGCCTGATCAGAGCCTTGACGAAGGCGTTGGCAGGACACATGCATCCCGAGCCGCCGGAATCGATGGTCCCCATGACCACCAGCTTGACGTTATCCGGACCGGTGCAGCCGCACATGGCCACCACATCGTCGACCTTGGGATTCATCTTGAACATGCCGCCGGGCATGCCCGCCCTTTCTGAAACCAGGTCCTTGTGCTCGGTGACGGGCTTGGGCAATTTGTATATTCCCAGGGCCGAACCCAGGTTCATGCTCGGATCTGCGTCCACTGCCAGAACATTGTAGCCGTCGCGGGCGAAGAGCCTGGCCAGGGTGCCGGCCAGGGTGGTCTTGCCCACACCGCCTTTTCCTGAGATTGCAATCTTCATCTTATTCTCATTAGCTGGTTATGTTTATATCAATTCTGCATCTAAAACCATCAGGATGCTGCAATGACCGGGAATATAAAAATCGGCGATTCTGAGGCCATCAGGCTCGACCGGCAGAAGGATTCCGCAGCCATGGCCGAAAAGCTCTCCCTTACCAGCAATGCTACAGCGGTACTGGAGAAGAGGTATCTGCGTCGCGACGAGCGCGGAGATCTCGCAGAGACGCCAGAAGAGATGTTTGAGCGGGTGGCATCTCATGTCTCGCGGGCTGAGGTCAAGTATGGAGGCGATGCAAAAATTTGCCGCAGCAAATTTTTAAAGATGATGCGCCGCCTGGAGTTTCTTCCCAACTCGCCAACGCTCATGAATGCGGGCCTGCCCCTCGGCCAGCTCTCCGCCTGCTTTGTACTTCCTGTGGAGGACTCGCTGCCAGGGATATTCGATGCACTGAAGAGCATGGCGCTCATTCACCAGAGCGGGGGCGGCACAGGATTTTCCTTCTCCCGGCTGCGCCCCAGAAATGATGTGGTTTCCGCAACCGGCGGTGTTGCCTCCGGCCCGGTATCCTTCATGCGCATCTTCGACGTTGCCACAGATGTGATCAAGCAGGGCGGACGGCGCCGGGGTGCGAACATGGCTGTTTTGCGCGTCGATCATCCTGACATATTGGAGTTCATCCGGGCCAAGGAAAAGCCGGGATTTCTGGAGAACTTCAACATCTCCGTGGCCGTTACGGATGAGTTCATGCGCGCCGCGCATCTAGGGGAAAAGATCGATCTCATCAATCCTCGAAACAGTCAAGTCGCGGGGCATCTGGATGCCAGAGAGACTATGGGCCGGATTGCAGAGTGTGCCTGGGCTGGAGGCGATCCTGGCATGATATTCATTGACCGGATCAATTCCGCCCATCCGCTGCCCGGCACCATCGAAAGTACCAATCCCTGTGGCGAGCAGCCCCTGCTCCCTTACGAGTCCTGCAATCTGGGGTCAATCAACCTCGCCAGGCTTGTGAGGAATGGGGAGCTGGATCGGCAGCGGCTGGAGGAGCTCGTCGGGCTGGCGGTGCGATTTCTGGATGATGCTATCGACGTCAATCGCTATCCTGTCAAGCGGATCGAGGAGACTACTCTGAAATCGCGAAAGATCGGGCTGGGGGTGATGGGCTTTGCCGAGATGCTGATACTGATGGGCGTATCCTACGGCTCTGCTGAGGCACTGAAAATTGCAGAAGAAGTCATGGGATTCATCACCCATAAGGCGCGGGCGGCCTCGGCCCTTCTGGGCGGGGAGCGGGGCTCTTTTCCCCTCTTTGAAGAATCCAGGCTCAAGAGCTGGCCGGCGATGAGAAACGCCACTGTGACCACCATCGCGCCCACCGGAACCATCAGCATCCTCGCGGGGACTAGCAGCGGCATCGAGCCGCTCTTTGCTCTCGCTTTCGTGCGCCACGTCCTGGATGGTGAATGTCTCCCGGAGGTCTCGCCCCTCTTTGAGGCAAGAGCCAGGTCGCGCGGCATATGGACCCCGGAGCTACAAGCGGAGCTGGCCAGAAGAGGAACTGTCGCAGGTATGTCGAGTGTTCCTCAGGATCTGCAAGACCTTTTCGTAACCGCACTTGATATCCCGCCGGAGCATCACGTCGGCATCCAGGCGGCTTTTCAGAAGCATACGGACAATGCCGTCTCCAAGACGGTGAACCTGCGGCAGAGCGCCACGGTCAGCGATGTCCTAAAGGTTTACCGGCTGGCTTATGACCTGGGATGCAAAGGCGTCACGGTCTTCCGGTACGGTAGCCGTAGCCAGGTGCTCTACCTGGGCAACGGGGAGACGGTGCCGGGATGCAGGTACTGCGGATGAAACCTGCTATGCAAAGACAATCAAAAAAATCATATTCGATCAATGTAAAATGTCGCAGGTATGTCAAGACGAGCATTTTCGTTATCGATCACTCAATCAGTACTTATACTACTCTGCATCTTGCTTTCCTTCAATTCTCTCGCACTGGCAAACACCGAGAATACCGAAGAGAAAGATGCCTGCAATCTCTCTTGCGATCCTCTGAATAACTCCCATCTCTCCCCGGGCATATCCTCAAAGGCCTATGTCCCACCGCCCGGCATAATGCCCGTCGTCGTGCTCCAGGGCTCTGCCTATGATATGGGCTATCAGTACGCCCTTCAAGCAGGCGAGGACATTGCCATCGTGCGGGATGCCGCCTGGGCCAGCGCTCTCGCGAAAAACTCCTCCCAGGAGATTTTGCACAGCTGCCAGGTTTATCAGGCTTACATCATAAGAGAACTTCCTCGTTTCAATTTCAGCTCATTCTTCCAGGGCATGACTGACGGCATGGTCGACCAAGGCTACCGGTTCGGCCCGGATGATCCCCTGGTGATACTCTACTGGGGCGGCAGGCAAGGCCCGCAGCCTCCGGATCACTGCACGACTATTGCCGCTTTCGGAAACACCACAGGAGGCAGCCTGATCGCCGGAACGAACTTCGATTACTATCATCTGCCTGCCAATTCTTATTCGCTCCTCCTCGCCCTCTATCCCGATGACGGCAACTCCTGCCTCATTCCCTCGGGCGCAGGACGGACGGGCAGCAACTGTGCCTTTAGCGATAAGGGGCTGGTTTACATCCTGGCAGCAGCTTCCCAGAAGGGGCCCGGGGACAGCGGCCCGGGCATCACAGGCTTTTTGGAGCTACCCTATGTGGCAATGACATGCAGCTACGCGCCAGAAGCCGAGGATTTCCTGATTAACTGCACCCGCATGTTCGGACTGAATCGAATGCTCCTTGATGCCGGTGGCAATGCCACTGTCCTGGAAGGAACCCGTGCCCGGTTCGCCTTGAGGACGGCGGGAGACAACAATGAGTCCGATTATCTGGTGGTGACTAACCACTACATGAGTCCGATCATGAAGCCATCGCAGCCGGTTTGGGAGCCTCTCAAGTATTACCCATCCAGCTACTATCGGTACCTGACCGCCGAGAAGATGATCTCCGCCCGGCAGGGCAGATTTAACTATTCCGCAGCGGTGCAGACGCTCTCCTCGACCGACTGGTGGGATGGAAAAGAGTGGCACCTTGACGATCCCTGGAGCACCAATACCATCAACCGTTTCCGGCCGGATGTTGCAACGCTCTATTCGGCGATAGCCGTCCCTGAGGATCATGTCGTATCCATCTGCTCGGGAAATCCCGGCATTCCCCGCTGGGGTACCCTGGCCCCCGGCCAGAGCGGGGCTTTTGTCAACTTCACCTTAGGATCGCGGCCGGAAGACCTGGTATTCAACCTCAAAGAGGATGCTTCCGCTGCCATGTGGAAGACGGTTCAGGCGATGGGAACTCATCCGCAGCAAGATGCGACAAATATGTGGGCAGATGTGCAGGACAGTTACTGGGAAGCGGTCTGGTGGCTAGACCGGGCAGTCCTGGAGGAGAGGCGCAATCAGAGAGCCGTCGCCTGGGGACGGGCGTCATCCGGCTTTGCCCAGGCCGTTGCCCGGGCGGAGACCATCCGTGAGCTTTGCGGGCCTCATCCGACAAATTAATCTGCCAAGAATTGCCACATACCCCACTGTCCGGATCATCCCCATTAACGGATGGAAAGGAGGAGAGGGCCTGAGGCGGCAAAAGGTAAAGGAAGGGAGATTGTAACAAAAAGCCGCCCCCGGCCACAAACCATCTGCAAATTAAGTCGCCCTTAATAACTTTGTCGGTTGAAGTAGTATTAGCGTAGCGGGAAGTTTTTCGAAGACGGACCGATAAGCCTAAGAGCCTTTCTCATCAACTCTACAAACATGAAGCGCATCGGCATCGCCGACACCACATTTGCCCGCGTGGATATGGCCCGCGCGGCAATTTCCATCATCAAGAAGGAAGCCTCTGTGGAGATCATCCGCTATACCGTTCCCGGCATCAAGGACCTTCCTGTGGCAGCCAAGAGGCTCCTGGAAGAGGAAAAATGCGATATCGTCATAGCCCTTGGCATGCCTGGAAAGGCGGAAAAGGACAAAATGTGCGCTCATGAGGCATCCACCGGCCTGATCGCCGCCCAGCTCATTACCAACAGGCACATCATTGAGGTCTTTGTGCATGAGGATGAAGCGCCCGACGAGCGCACCCTGGCATCTCTCGCAGTGCGGCGCGCCGAAGAGCACGCTCTCAACGCGGTCCGCCTGATCTACCATCCCGAGATGCTCACCCGCCTCGCCGGCACGGGCCAGCGGCAGGGATACGAGGACGCCGGGCCGATCGAGAGCGGTTCAGGCGGCTACCCAGGGCACTGATAAGCAAAAAGTGATACGAATAGAATTATACACAAAAAAAAGCATGGAGACCGCCACCGCAGCGGCCTGAACATCACCCTTTTTATGCAATAGCTTCATTTTGCGGTTGCTTCATTGAGCATCGTTTCGTTGAGCATTGTCTCATTGCCATCTTTGACAGATGGTACCTCTCCCGAGACGATCAGGCCAATAGGAAATGACTGGGCATTCTCGGCTTGCGCAGGAAGCTTGATGCTGACACTATCATTGAAGCCTTCAAAGAGCATGACAACTTCAGAGTTTATCTGCATCTGAACATCGCGAGATTCGTTATCATTGAAGCCTAACGACTGCGGTGTAACTGTGAAGACCTCCCTTACATCCGTCTTCTTGAGAAGGTGAGAGTCTTTGGTGATCCAGTAGCAAATGTCCAGGGTCATGTTGCGGAATAGATCGCTGTAGTTCATGCTCTGCATGGGCAGAAGTGAGGTCATATCTGCAGAGAGTTTATCAGCCATTTCGCTCATCTTATTCTCCGCCAGGACCTTGTAGCAGTCTTCTCCTTCAACATTCTCCGAGCCGACGAGAATGAGACGAGACCGATTGAACATCTCAAGCTGCTCATTCATTGTGTTCTGCGTTGACCAGGATTCGGCTACGCCTGGCATCTTCATAACCGTCCAGTTTCCATCAACCTTGAGATAGAGGGTGTCGTTGATGAGATACTCATCTATCGCAATGGCGCTTGTGTTTTCCTGATCGTCCTTTGCATAGGTGAGGGTGGCCAGGGACAACTTAAGCGCTTTCTGAGTTATGTTTGCCATGCCATATCCGATTGAGTGCGTGCAAAGCTTCTGGGTCTCATTCGTGGAGAGATTTACCAGATCGATATTCTGTTTCATATCCATGGTAAAACTGTAGGATCTGAGGTTTGCAGAAGAATCTATTACCAGAGATCGCAAAGCTGCGGCCATCGACTCATCAAAAGCAGTATTATCCATCTGGCCGAATGATCCTGAGCTGCAAAGCAGCAGGACCAGCGTCAAAAGCATTAGAGATTTCATGGCAGGATTGATGGATGAGATGGCGTAAATATTTTTTGCTATTTTACATCTCGGAATAAATCCATCAGATTAATTTATATTGAATAAGTAAGACACTTCCTAAGGCTGTAAGGAAGATATGGATGGAATACGATGGGATGCGAGCCCGAGAAATCTCCCAATACCTCTATGAGAATGCGGCGATAGGAATCTATCAAGCATCAGCAGCAGGTGGATTTGAGTTTGCCAATCATGCCGTTGCCAGCATCCTGGGATATGATTCTCCAGAAGATCTGAAAAATTGCATCGCGGACATCGACAGCCAGCTTTTCGTAGATCCATCCTTCCCGCAGGAGTTTCATCGCCTTCTGAATGTGAAGGGTTGCGCAAGCAACTTTGAGGCGGAACTCTTTCGCAAAGATGGAAAAAAGATCTGGGTTTGCATGCAGGCAGACGCATTGGCGGATCCAAGAGACGATCCGAACCGTCCCGTTTCGTCTTACCTGGGATTTCTGATCGACATTAGCGAACATAAATATGTGGAAGAGTCCCTGAAAAGGTCGCAGGAAAAATATCAAACCCTTGTGGAAAACTTAAACGATGTCATATTTACTCTCGATAGTACAGGACATGTTATTTACATAAGTCCAGTGCTGCAGCAGCTGCTGGGATACACTCCTGAAGAGGTAATCGGGGCATTCTTTGCGAAATTTGTCCATCCCGAGGACCTTGCCGGTCTCCAGGACAGTTTCAGGAAGACAATGCAAGGCGCGCTTGAGCCTTACGAATTCCGCGTTCTGGACAGATATAATCAATATAAATATGTCAGAACCTCCAGCCGAATTGAGGCAGATGAACTGGGTCGGACGTTGGGATTAACAGGTATTCTGTCCGATATCACTTTGCAAAGGCAAAAGGACGATGCTAGACAGGAATCCGAGAGCAAGCTGGCAGCGATCATTGAGTTTCTTCCGGATGCGACCTTTGTCATTGACCGAGATGGAAAGGTGATCGCCTGGAACCTGGCTATGGAGGTGATGACCGGTGTAAACAAGAAAGATATGATCGGCCAGGGAGATCATGCGTATGCCATTCCGTTTTATGGGGAACGGCGGCGCCAGTTGCTGGATCTATTGGATAAAGATGATGCTGAAATAGCATCCAACTATCAATATGTGAACCGAAAAGGCAACACACTTTATGCAGAGATATTCGCGCCCGAATTGTTTAGAGGTCGAGGGGCGCATGTATGGGCCACGGGAGCGCCGCTTTTCGATGCCAAAGGAAATCGCCTGGGTGCCATAGAATCCATTCGTGATATCACCGAGATAAAGAGGGCAAAGGAAGAGCTGCAGGAATCCAGGGACCGCCTGGAAAAGATAATCAATTCCATCGGCGACCCATTATTCGTCAAAGATCGGCAGCATCAATTTGTCCTGGTCAATGAGGCATTTTGCGCATTATCGGGCCGCAGTCGTGAGGAACTCCTTGGAAAGCTGGACTATGATTTCTTTCCTTCTGAGCAGGTAGAGGTATTTCTGGAAAAGGATGAAAAGGTCTTTGAAACCGGAAAAGAGAACGTCAACGAGGAGACAATTACTGATTCTCAGGGGATCGATCGCACAATAATAACCAAGAAGACATTGTATGCGGACAATTTTGGCAACCGATTTATTGTGGGCATTATCCGGGATATAACCGAGCGCAAGTGGGCAGAGGAGGCGCTGCAAAGGGCTAACCAGCAACTCACGCAGTCGATTGTGAGAGCTAATGAATTGGCGAAGCTGGCTGAAGAGGCCAATGCCGCCAAGAGCGAATTTCTGGCCAACATGAGCCATGAGATCCGCACGCCTTTGAATGGAGTCATAGGTATGACTGGATTGCTCCTGGACACTGACCTCAATAGCGAGCAGAAGGAATACGTCCAGACAATAAACAGCAGCGGGGAAGCGCTACTTGGGTTGATCAATGATATATTGGATTTCTCCAAGATAGAAGCCCGCAAGCTGGAGATGGTTATGCAGGACTTCTACCTGGAGGATGTGCTCAAGTACACCACCGATCTACTTTCCCGCAGCGCCCAGGAAAAGGGACTGGAGGTAACCTGCCGGGTGCAGTCGACTGTGCCCATGATCCTGCGGGGCGACGCTGGTCGGCTCCGTCAGATTCTGGCCAATCTCGGCGGCAATGCCGTGAAGTTCACCAACCGGGGTGAGGTCCAGATTCAGGTCAGCGTCCAGATGGAAACAGAGACTAGCATACTGCTCCGGTTCGCGGTCATCGATACCGGCATCGGCATCCCGGCGGATCGCCTGCCGGCTCTTTTCACGCCTTTCACCCAGGCGGACGGTTCCACCACACGCAAATACGGTGGTACCGGCCTGGGCCTGGCCATATCCAGGCAGCTGGCCCAGAAGATGGACGGAGATATTGGAGCGGAGAGCGCTGAGGGAATAGGATCTACATTCTGGTTTACGGCAAGATTTGAGAAGACCGGCAGTAGCGCACGGTCGATAGCCTCACCGAACCTTGCCGGCCTGAAGTCTGCCGGTCCCGTTGGAACACTTCCGGGAAAGGTTCGCGTCCTTCTTGCAGAGGACAATCCCGTAAACCAGAGGGTGGCCTTGGCCATGCTGAGGAAGCTCGGCTGCCGGACGGATGTGGTGGCCAATGGCCGGGATGCGGTAAAGGCTCTGAAGAACTCCTCTTATGATCTGGTGCTGATGGACTGCCAGATGCCTGTGATGGACGGTTTCGAGGCCACCCAGGCCATTCGGGAGAAAGAAGCGGATATGAAAAGCGAGGCCGTGCCCATCATTGCTCTCACCGCTTCTGCCATGCAGGCGGACAGGGAGAGGTGCCTTCAAGCAGGGATGAGCGATTTCATTGCCAAGCCCGTTCAGCCGAAGGAGCTTGCCGAGGTTCTGGCCAGATGGCTTGCCAGATCCCGAAACAATCCGGAAGCAGGAAATGCGAGATAGCCGGATGCTTTTGCCATCGGCGAAGGCGGAAACCGGCTTTCTGCGGTTGAGAAAAAAGAGCACAACATCGATAAGCAGCCCGAGGCGGCTTTCGATGGTTATGTCTACCTCGGCCATGGGGTGTACCTGGGCAAGAAAACGACGTAAGGGCCTGGCCGGGTGGCATTTTCAATGAAAGATTATCAGAATGAAGAAGCTTCGGCTATGTCAACAGACGGATATCCATAGCAAATTATAGAGAATTAAAAAATAATATTATTATATTACTTTAAAAAATGGTTGTTTGAGCTACTATTGCTTAGCTGCCCATCTTCGGTGATTTTCGTCAAAACAATTTTTTGATATTGCTTATAGATGGAGCAGACAAGTCACAATTTGCTGATACGTTGCATTTTTCGTCGATGGTTAATCCCATGGTTGCAGATTTATCACCCATGCTTATAGGACATTTGAGGCTTATACTGGGAAGAACGTTACCATTGCTATCAGTTGTTATTTTGATCGTACCTTTATTACCTTCATGATTAATGGGGATTTCGAATTGAACTCTTGAAGTAACCTTGCCTTGCTTATCATCAATTACTTCAACTGTACCGATTTTTTCCCCATTATTCATCAACGGACCAGTTATTTTAATCGCATCATCCGGCATTTTATCCCTCTTAAATTGCTAATGTTAATAGTTAAATCATATATAAATTTTACTTAAGCCAGTCAAACTGACAGGCAGACTCATAGAGTCACGAATCTTTTAGGACTCTGCATGTAAGAGTTGCATAAGGTGGGTCGACTTTGATCTTCCAAACTGCGATGACAAAATTACCGGGTTCCGCTTTCGTGCATCTGCGACCTGAATGCTCTGTCTGCCTGCCGCAGGTCTCAGCCGACGCCATTTAGCTGCCGCTGCTTGCCTGCGGATGATGCTGGTGCTATGCTGGAACCGAGTTCTGTTACTTTCTGAGAGGCGTCTGGGGCAGGATTTTTTGGCCAAGACCATCTATGGACAGAGAAGCGATGGCGGAATGGTCCACAAAGAACAGCTTTGTCCCGTCCTCGATGGTTAGCCATTTCGATTCGACCTCCGAGATTTTGCCTGTGAATGCTTTTCCATCCAGAGTATTAACCGTAATTGTTTTTCCATTAAGCAGATACTTGCTGACCAGAGCTTGCGTTTCCATATTTTTCTCCCTCCGAGAAATAGTAATAGTAATGTGAAACACATATATCATGCTTTGCCAAAGTCATGCCTTTACGGATCCCTCCGCAACCTTTTCGGCAGAGGAACAACTGGCCCCGAGGATTGAGCTGGCCTTCTTCGCCTCTTTACCCCAACGTTATATTCATGGAGGACCGTGTTATTTATTATTTTTAAGACTTATAGACCCAGATCTATGAAGCCCACTGGACAGGTGTTTATGGAGATGACCCGATATCACAATCTTTCTCGCGCAGATCAGTATCGGGGCATTCCAGCTCCAACCCTTGAGAAGGCAGCTCCAGAGGATGCCGGTTTTATTTCGCTGCCACAGCCCGCGGAAATATCGACCCCGCCACTGGAACTCCGTTCTGCTATGCAATCGCGCAGGTCCATCAGGAAGTATTCCCGCGATCCTCTTACCCTACAGGAACTCGCTTACCTTCTCTGGTGTACACAGGGGATTGTGCAGCGGCACGAACCATACGCCACTTTTCGCAATGTTCCGTCCGCAGGGGGCCGTCATGCCTTTGAAACCTATCTTCTGGTTAATCGAGTTAGCGGCCTTGATCCGGGCATCTATCGTTATTTGGCATTCTCTCACCGTATGGTGCCAATCGAGATTGGATCTGGTGTGGCAGATGAGGTCATGGGTGCCTGTCTTGGTCAGGCTATGGTGAAAGACTCTGCTGTCGCATTCATCTGGTCTTGTGTCATCTATCGCATGGCATGGAGGTACAGCGAACGTGCCTATAGGCTAGTTCACCTCGATGCCGGCCATGTATGCCAGAACCTCTATCTTGCAGCGGAACAGATCAATTGCGGCGCATGTGCTATTGGAGCCTTCGATGACGAGCTTATGGCAGGATTGCTGGGGATAAATGGTGTAGATGAGTTCGTCATCTACTGTGCAACAGTTGGACGGAAGATGTAGGAAACAATCTACACAGGATTTTAGCCCATCATCTTCTTGATATCCTCATCAGGCGTGCTTATCAACCTGACATCGTACCTGTCCACCAGTACCTTGAGCATATCCTCGTTTATCCAGCCGGGCAGGATCGGACCGAGGTAGATTCCCTTTATTCCCAGGGCCAGCAGGGACCAGAGAATGGCCACCGCCTTCTGTTCCATCCAGCTGATCACCAGCGTGAGCGGCAGTTCATTTACTCCCACCCCGAACAGACCGGCAAGAGCAGTCGCCACATCCAGGGCCACGATGGCATCGTTGCACTGGCCGAGATCGATGAGACGGGGAATGCCCTCGATCTCTCCCAGGTCCAGATCGTTGAAGCGGAACTTGCCGCAGGCCAAGGTGAGAACCACGGTATCCCTGGGCAGCTTCTGCACGAACTCCCGGTAGTAGTCAGACTTTTTCAGAGGAGCATCGCAGCCGCCTACCAGGAAGAATCTCCTTATCTTTCCCGACTCGACCAGCTGCTTGATCTTCGGGGCCAGGCCCAGCAGCACAGAGGCGGAAAAGCCTGTGGTGAGCACATACTCTCCGGGCGCATCAGGAAGCTTTTGCAGCGACCGGGCTTTGGCTATCACCTCAGAGTAGTCGTAGCCGTCGATGTGCTTTACACCTGGCAGGTGAACCGGCCCGCATGTGAACATGCGATCCCTGTACTCCTCTTTGGGAATCAGGAAACAGTTGGAAGTTCCCAGAAGGGCCATCGGGTACTTTGCGAAGAGCTTCTTCTGGTCAAACCAGGCTTTGCCCAGGTTTCCTGCCAAATTCTTGTACTTGCGAAGGCCTGGATAGCCATGGGCAGGCAGCATCTCTGAGTGGGTGTAGACGAAGACATCCGTTCCCTCCACCTGAGCGAGGAGCCTGTCCAGGGCATGCATGTCGTGGCCGGTGACCAGGATGCTATGGCCCTTGACAGTGCCGGTCCGAACCTGGGTGGGAGTGGGCTCGCCGAAGGCATCGATATGGGCCTTCTTGAGAAGCTGCATGGCCCGGATGTTCATCCTCCCCGCTTCCACTGCCAGATTTAGAAACTCCTGGGGATCGAAGTTCACATTGGTAAGGGTCGAGAAGAAGCCCCGCTCGATGAAGGCATCAACCTCCGGATCGGTGTAGCCCAGCTCTCTGGCATGGTAAAGATAGGCGCTGATGCCTTTGATCGCAAAGAGCAGGTTGTCCTGCAAACGGGCGACGGTCGCTTCCTTTCCACAAATTCCTCTGACGGTGCAGCCGGTGCCTCCTGCAGTCTGGGAGCACTGGTAGCAGAACATATCGGGCTTTTCAATTGCAGCCATTTCTATTTCCTCCAATTTGCTTTTTTTTATTTGCGCAGACATTTTTCTCATGCAGTTTTCACTTGCAATTTACACAATCAATTTACACAAATATTTTCACTGAAGTTGCCTGATTGCCGACATGGACGGCACTCTCAATAATCTGCATACTGCGATCTATTAGCAGTCTGATGATCTTCACAGCCATCCTTTTCACTTCGGATTTTTTGTGCAACTAATCACTAAGGTATCAATTGGATACTAATGTATTTAGCCTAGAGCGTTTCTACAAAGATACCATGCAGGACGGATGCACTGTAAACCAGACCGTAAGGTACATAGCCCGAAAATGGACGCTGCTCATTCTCCTGGAGCTTTACAAAGGCCAGGGGCACACCAGGCGATTCTCAGAGCTGAAGAGCTGCCTTTTCGGCATCACCCAGAAGGTGCTATCGGCCCGTTTGCAGGAGCTGGAAAAGGAGGGCCTAGTGGTGAACAGAGTGGACAGCACCACCTTTCCTGTGAAGAGCGAGTACACCCTCACACAGAGCGGCCTGGAGATCATCGAGATCATCAAGGATATGAAGAGATGGGCTCTGAAATGGAAGATCTCCAACATTGAATGCGGGAGCCAAGACTGCGGACAGTGTGTGTTATGAAGGAATAAAACGGAAAGGACTCGCTCATCTCAGCGCTGCTTGCGCTTGTCCTTGCCCCCGCCCTCCAGAAGGCGGCAGGATTCCCAGCTGCCCCATCAGTCCCAGCAAATTGGCCTCTCCCCAGAGCTCTGCAATCCTGCCGTTCTCGATGCGAAATATCTCGATGCCGGTCATAGTTATGCTCCGGCCTGTGGCAGGCTGGCCCATGAAATCGCCCTGGTGAATTCCCCTGGCTACAAAGCGGGCCGCGACCCGATCCCCTTCCGAGACCATATCTTCGACAGTGACATCGAGGTGCTCAAAAGCAGCCCGGCAGGCTGAGATCACCTCGATTATTCCCTGAACGCCAGGCGAGCAAGGAAGCGGTACGTGCAGAGCGAAGTCATCCGCCAGCAGCTCACGCGCTGCCCTCAGGTCGCCGCGGGATGGACCGACCTCAAAGAAGCGGCTGACCAGGGCTTTGTTCTCATTCTCTTCTATAGCATCTGCGGACACGAAAGCCACCACCTACAGCATCCTGGTGGCCTCTTTGGGCCGGGGGGTCTTTATAACCAGTATTCGCAGCGGCTTATCGCTCTCGTTGATCCAACGGTGGTCAATCCTGGCAGGGCTCTCGATCAATGTATCCACATCTGCCTGCGTCCGCTCATCGCCTATCTCAACCACGCCCCGGCCTTGCAGAACGTAGAAGACCACATCCACCGGAGTGATGTGCTTTTTCAGGGCTTCTCCCGGCTGCAAGGTGATATGCACCACCTGGGCATTCTCCGTATCGCTGAGGCTTCTGGCATCAACTCCGTGAGGATTGGGCTTGCTGGCCACATCTTTTACCTGGATTGCTTTCATCTCGATCTCACTCCACCAGATTATAACGATATTATCATCATAATAAATAAGGTGGTATAAATAGCTAAATGTTTCCTGGAGGATACCAACTGCCCGGAGCAGCCAGCGAATTTGCGGAACACGTTTATTATGGAATAAAAAAATCGGCTATTTTCTGCATAAAAATAGCCGTTTGGGTTCTCCGCTCATCTCCAGACTAGCGTCGTCTGACAGGATACGGCTTTCTGGGAGCCGATTTGCGATAGCTATCCTGCCTGGAGCCTCTTGCCTCAGTCCTGGATCGATAAGAATTGGCTGGCTCGGCTGCTGCTCCCGTTGCCATCTTTGCCGCTTCGGAATGGTACTGATGATCCATAACCTCAGCTCTGCTTCGTGTCAGCCGCTCAATTCTGCGCAGGATATTGCGTTCATCTGCGGCACAGAACGAATACGCTTTGCCATCTGCCCCGGCGCGTCCAGTTCGACCGATGCGATGGACATAGCACTCTGGCTCACTCGGCAGATCATAGTTGATCACGTGAGAAATGTCATCCACATCAATTCCCCTGGCTGCGATATCTGTTGCCACAAGCACCCGCAGGCGACCAGATTTGAAATTATGCATGGCTTTAGTCCTCTGGTTTTGCGACTTATTGCCATGAATGGCATCTGCATTGATCCTGCTCTTGCTCAGCGACTCGGCAATCTTATCTGCCCGGTGCTTGGTTTTGGAGAATATCAAGACGCGCTGCATGTCCTCATCCCTGATTAGCTTCTGCAATAGGAGGAACTTATTGTCCTGATCCACGAAAAATACGCTCTGTTTGATGCACTCGAGTGTGCTGGCCTGAGGTGTAGCCTCTATATGTACCGGATCGTTGAGTAGCTTTTCTGCAAATTGGCCCGTCTCTTGGGAGACTGTGGCCGAGAAGAAAAGCGATTGATGCTTTTGGGGAAGTGCTGCAACTATCCTGCGCATGTCCTTGATGAAACCCATGTCAAGCATCCTATCGATCTCATCCAGGACGAAAAACTCCACGCCTTTCAGCATAATATAGCCCTGATTCATCAGGTCGAGAAGCCGGCCTGGTGTGGCAACCAGGACATCGACGCCTGAAGAGAGCATCTTGACCTGAGGACCCTGCCGCACTCCACCGAATATGGCGGTATGGCGGAAGCGCAAAAACTGGCCGTATGTGGCAAAGCTCTCATCGATCTGTGCCGCCAGCTCCCTTGTAGGTGCAATTACGAGAGCACGCGGTACTCCGGGCCGAGCAGCTTTGCGCTCTTCCGATATCTTCTGCAATATGGGCAGCACGAATGCTGCGGTCTTGCCTGTGCCTGTCTGAGCGATGCCCATCAGGTCTTTTCCATTTAAAAGATGGGGTATGGCCAGGGTCTGAATGGGAGTCGGTGCGGTGTATCCTTCCTTGGCCAGTGCTCGGCAAAGCGGATCTATGATGCTTAGATTTCCAAATGACATTCTTGCCTCTAAATATTTCTAAGTCCTGATCTTCGATTTGGTTGAAGTCCTTTGATGCTGATCCGAAAAGAAACTGGTTGAATAGCATCCTAATGCAAAGAGATACGTCAACCGGCTGCAGAGGCACTTGGGAAAGAATGCTACTTGGTTAAAACGAAATGAAGGTAATATTATAATCAAATCCTTTTAATGTCGCTTTGACTGATCAACAAGCACTTAGCCTGTTCATCTAGCAAGCATTCCTGGGAATATGCAGGCTTGGATCCATTTGTGTGGAATGATGATTCGATGCCGCGTCCCGAGTAGGAGCGAGCTATGCATGTCATCTCTCCCTGATCGATATTCAAGCCGTCTCTGCCATTTCCAAATCTCATTTATTCTATGTATCCTTTTTAATCGATTTCATAAATCGATTATGTGCTCTCAAAAACATCTCAACAAAATTATTGAATCAATGCAAATGAAGCCTTTTAGCAACGTGTACAACAGCCTATATACCTGTCGGTCAAGTCCCAACGAATTATTTATCTATGCTCGCATTCCCGCCATTGTTTTCTCCCACGCGGGATCATGCGGGGCACCTCTCTCTTATAGGCCAGATATGCCTGGCCGAACTGGAAGACTAGCCTGCTCTCCCAGTGAAAAGAGCCCAGGAAGAGATAGGCGGTGATCAGGAGATAGACCGCCAGCATATTCTCGGTCATGAATGGCGTGAGCCAAATGAGCAGAAATCCGGAGAGAAGAAAAGGATCACGAATGCGGCAGTAAATGCCCCGGATGGCCAGTGCGAATGAATCCGGACTCTGCGGTCCAGCCAGCTGGGCGCGGATCAGGAATCTGTGCGGCGCATCCAGAAATGCCCGCAGAGAGCTGATGCCCACAACGATCTGTGCGAAGACAAAGAGCCAAAACCAGGGTGCAGGAATCACATAGATCACCCGTCCCGGAAAGATCGCCAGCAGCGCAGCCAGAGGCAGCACAGTGACGAAGGAGATCGCGCTGAAGAATACCGGATACCAGGGGTCCATCCGGTCTTCGAAGCGCCTTCTTGCCGCCCTTTTGGCAGTCAGGCTGGCCAGGAAGCTGTGCAGGGCGGCAAACCCGACAAGATAGAGAGCCGGATACAGGACAGTGTATTGCATAGACGATTACCTCCGTTGGCCAGATACCGTGCCAGATACTATGATTCTTTTACATTAAATATGTCATACCCAACCCACATAAGAAGCCTCCGAACAGATCATGACTATTCCAATGGCTTTATAGTGCTAAATGCAAAAGTAACTTCGGGGAATGATATTTTGGCAGACGAGATCGACTATCATCTATTTGGAAACGATATGCAGATCGTGGAGATAGAGCTGGATGGCGGCGAGGGCGTAAGGGCAGAGGCAGGCGCCATGCTCTACATGGATGGAGGAATCGAGATGCAGACCTCCTCCGGAGGCGGTCTCTTCAAAGGCTTCAAGAGGATGCTCACCGGGGAGAGCTTCTTTATTACTACCTTCCTGAACAATGCAAAAGAGCGGAGAAAGGTGGCCTTTGCCGCTCCATTTCCTGGAAGGATCCTGCCTCTGGACCTGGGTGCGCTCGGAGGCAGCATTCTCTGCCAGAAGGACTCTTTTCTCTGTGCTGCGCGCGGAATCGATATCGAGGTGGCCTTCACCAGGAAGCTGGGTGCCGGGCTTTTTGGTGGTGAGGGATTCATTCTGCAGAAGCTGCAGGGCGACGGCCTGGCTTTTGTTCATGCTGGCGGAACGCTTCTGGAGAGGACCCTGCGGTCAGGAGAGACTCTGATGGTTGACACCGGCTGCCTCTGTGCTCTGGCGACAAGCGTCGACTACGATATCAAGTTCGTGGGTGGCTTCAAGAACGCCCTGCTGGGCGGAGAGGGCCTGTTTCTCGCCCGCCTGGAGGGCCCGGGAAAGGTCTATCTGCAGAGCCTGCCCCTCTCCCGTCTTGCAGACAGGATTCTTGAAGCGGGAAGGGTCACCCGCGTGCAGGCGGTCGGTCCGGATAAAGATTGAGGACACTGATGGATTGAGGGCAGGGGAGAAATGAGGGCAAGGAACGCCTGGCCTTGTTCTCGCTGCTTTTTTTGGGCAGAATCGCTTCGCATGATACTGATTGGCATGGCCCGTTCCAGATAGCCTTATATAGAATCATAGCCAACCAAATATTTGATGAAGCCAAGCATCATCATCTATTGCATCACATTGAAATCCAGTTTGTAATGGACTTTTTTCTAGCTTTGGCTTTGAGAAATCCCTTTCGAATAATCCTGCGAATATTATCGTACTGAATCTTGTCACATCGAATCTTATCGCAGAAGCAAGGGACATGGTTGTAACGCAAGTTGTCAGCGATCTATTAAGAAATATTTCGATAAAAATACCAGAAAATTGGAGGTGACTCGCTATGATGAATCGCACTATGAAATTGCTCCTGATCTCGGACATATTCGTCCTGACGGGGTTTGGGCTGATTCAGCCAATACTGGCCATTTACATCAACGATGGAAGCGTGACCGGAGGGACGATGCTCACCGCAGGCATGGCGAGCGCCCTATTCCTGCTCACCAAGTCTCTGGTGCAGCTGCCTTTCGGACACTATGTTGACAGCCAGGACAGCAAAGAGAGGTGGCTGGTGCTGGGAACGCTGCTCATGGCCTGCGTTCCTCTGATCTACCTCTCGGCGAGCAGCATCTATCAGGTGTATCTCGCAGAGATGGTCTATGGGCTGGGAAGCGGCCTTGCTTATCCGACGTGGCTCGGCCTGTGGTCTGTAAACCTTGACCGGGGCAGAGAGAGCTTCGAGTGGTCCATTTACCATACATCCACCGGCGTGGGAGCGGCTGCCACCGGTGCCGCTGGCGCGGCAGTGGCCAGTCACATGGGCTTTTCCGCCACCTTCCTCATGGCCGGGATGCTATGCGTCTTGGGCTGTCTGGTCCTTTTGGTTCTGGAACGCAGGAGCGCCAGGAACGCAGAGGATCTGGGGGGTGAGGCCCGTTTCCGTAGAGATGGGATGGGCTTGATCCTGTCCCGTCTGGAGGGCCTCGGGCTGAAGGCCCCCTGCTTTTGCTGATGAAAACTTTCTTTAATTTTTATAAAAAAGTAATCTCAGCCGTTTACACGATATCACAGACGAAGAACATCTTCTCAGTGTCTCGCATCGGCTTGATGGGCAGGCCCACCTTCAGGCTCTCCAGCTGAACATGCTTCGGATTAAATGGATCCAGGCCACCAACACCGGTTCCAATCTTAAATGAGCTTGCAATATCGCTGGGGGACTGGGCGGAGGAAGCGCCTGCGGCAACTAATGGGGCAGCGCCGGCCATCCCGCTGATATCCGCTACTGTCGTCTGCTTGCCATTAACCGTGCTCAGATTCTGGGAATCACGGCTTGCTTCTCCAAGATTCATGGCTTCTTCGGCAGGAGCAGCTGCTACTGTGGTATTATTCATAATAGTGCTGTTCGATGTGGTATTGTTCTGCGTGGCATTAATGTCCTGAGCATTGGCGGCAAACGTTGCCATCATGAACAGAATCAAGATGCCTGCAAGATAGATGAACGATTTGATCATGGTCGACCTCAGGCGGGGATAGGCTCCTAGGTGCATATCAAATTAACCATCCTTCGGCCAGCGCTAAAAAAAGGGAAAATAGTAGTATCAGAATTTATTGATGAAGAACGGCAGCGAGCTCAGGTCCATTATCGTCTTGGCGGGCAGTCCCACCGCATAGGCTCCCTGGGACAGGGCTTTTCCATCGATGGAGAATTGGTTAGGCGCTCTTCCGATGCCGCTAACGGCAAAGGTAGTCCTCTCTACCGATCCGATCATCATCCCGCCGGGCTGCACAACAGGGATGGCAGGAACTGCTTCTATGGTGGGTGTGGCGTTCTCAGATGCAGCTGCCTCTTGAGAAGGAGCCGAAGCGGTCTCAGTCTCGTTCTGAGGAGCAGCGGCCTCGGTTGGGGCGACTGTCGTCTCATTTTCAGCGGGAGCGGCTTCAGGCACGGCAACAGGCACGCTCTCAGCAGCCGTGGTCTCATTTGTGGCCGTCTCGTTCATGGCGGTCTCGTTTAGGGCAGTCCCATTGCCAGTCGCGGCAGGGGCTGCTGGCACAACAATTTCGCTCTCGTTTGTCGCGGCAATTGCCGGTTCGCTTGTCGTGGCATTTTGTGTGGTGTTATTCAGCAATGTTGTATTGTTCAGGCTGGCATTAATTGGTGCCGTTATGGTCTCCTGACCGGAGACTGCAAGGATTGCAGTCAACAAGAACAGAATACCTGCAAATTGGATAGAACTCTTGCTCATATAATTCCTCTGCCTGATGCATAGCCTGCTGGTTTATCAATTCTATGCTCTCCTTATCCGGCCGTATCCTCTTGCAGATCACAGCCCTCGGCGGCGACAAAGCCACCGTCCTTGCGCCTCATCTCGCAGACGATCTTGCCGTCCACGATTCGCAGGATGCGGTCCGTCTTCTCTGCCAGTGCATTGTCATGTGTCACCAGGATGAACGTCTGGTTGATCTTTCGGTTCAAATCACGCAGTAGATTATAGATGAGGTCGGAGCTCTTCGTGTCAAGGTTGCCGGTTAGCTCGTCGCCGATCACGATTGACGGCCCATTGGCCAGGGCCCGGGCCACGGCGACCCGCTGGTTCTGGCCTCCGGAGAGCTGATTGGGCCGGTTGTCCCGCCGATCCGCCAGGCCGACGGCAGAGAGCAATTCCAATGCCCTCTCTTCCGCAGCAGCTTTGCTTTTTCTGGCGATGAGCATGGGCATCATGATATTTTCCAATGCTGAGAACTCCGGGATGAGATGATGATACTGAAAGACAAAACCAAGCTCATTGTTTCTTAGCCTGGCTCGCTCTTCCGGGCTGGCCCGGCTGACATCTATCCCCTTGAGAAATATCTGGCCGCGACTGGGCGTGTCCAGAAGGCCTATCATATTTAGCAGCGTGCTCTTTCCACTTCCGCTAGGGCCCACAATAGCCACGAACTCCCCCGCCTTGATTCTGACGCTGACGCCGTCTAAGGCCCTTACCTCCACACCGTTTCCGTAGATCTTGCTCAGATCTTTGAGCACAATTATATCATCGCTCACCGGAAAGTCCTCTCTGCGGAATTTGAATGCAATGCGTTGATGATCATCATCCCCGTCATTAATCAATCATCATCAATCATAATCTGCATGCGCTCTTGAGCTGAATCTTCCATCCTATAGCCAGGAAGACAATTAGGATTATCACCAATTTAAGTGCCAGAAGATACTCATTTGCTCCCGCTATATCAAAGCCTGAGAGGAAGTCTCCATCAATGCCTACGGTTGAGATATTTTCACCCCTGCAATTTTATGCCGCCCCTGATGAAATCACTTTCGATCATCGATATCATCTCGCGATATCATCCCACAGTGCAGTCCGTTCCTCCTATCCTGTGCTCGTACCCCCTCGCCTCCATCCGTCGTCTTTGGCCCCCCCACTCCATCCAGATCCCTTCTTCCACCACCTCTCCGATCACCGTCAGTGCGCAGGCCCGCCGGGCCGCCTCCAGCTCATCTGGCCGCACTGTGAAGACCAGCTCGAAGTCTCCGCCCGCGCTCATCACCATCTCCAGCGCCCTGTCCGCTCCCACCATCTCCTCCAGGCCTGCGGCAATGGGCAGTGCCTCCTCCCTCACCACAAATCCCACCTGGCTGCACCCCGCCAGATCCGAGAGGGAGAGAGCCAGTCCGTCGCTGTTGTCCATCATGGACGTAACTGCCCGGCTCCGGGCCAGGGCCCGGCCTTCCTCCAGGCGCGGCTCAGGCTCCAGCAGCGCGGTGATGAGCTCGCTCTCCACTGCGTTCTGCCAGGCCCAGAGGCCTCCGCCCGCTCCGCCCAGAGCGCCTGTGGTGCAGAGCAGATCGCCTGGTCTTGCGCCGCGACGCCGCAGCACCAGATCCTTCTCCACAAAGCCCTGGGCCGTGCCTGTGATGGTCAGCTCATCATGGCGGTCAGTGTCGCCTCCGATGATTTTCGTGCCATAGTATGCGGCACAGTCTCCAAAACCCGAGAAAAGCTCATCAATGAAATAGAGGTCCGCCTCTGGCGGAAGGCCCGCAGCTATGAGCACTCCTGCGGGCTGCGCCCCCATGGCGGCAATGTCGCTCAGGTTGACTGCCACTGCCATCCAGCCCATCTGCCAGGGATTCATGATATCAGGAAAATCCGTCTTTCTGTGCAGCATGTCTGTGGTTGCTACCATGTACCTTTCGCCTGCGTCGATCACAGCGCAGTCATCGTTCTCCACGCCACCCAGGATCTCGGAAATGCGCGAGATTATCTCTCTCTCACTAAAAGAGTCTCCTGTCATGAATGCTTGCCTTCTTTTTTATCGCTTTTATGCCTCTTCACCTGGAAAGGCTATTGTATTTTAAGGTTCCACCATTTGTATCATGCCCGATTACAAAAGATTATTCATTTCATCAATGCTCATTCTTTTTGCTCTAATAATTCCTTTCATGCTTCTGCCGGCATCTTTTGCAGAGACGAGGGTCTGCTCTCAGGGTTGTGATTATTCAACAGTCCAGTCCGCGCTCAATGCCTCATCCTCATCTTCATCCTCATCCACACAGGAGTCAATCATTGTAGAGAGCGGTCGGTACAATGAATCGCTCGTTATCGGCAAGAGCGTATTTCTGCGAGGGCTGGATACGGGCAGTGGAAGGCCCGTTCTTGCTCCGCAAAGCGGCAGGATAATACTGGCCGGTTACGGCGCGATTCTCCAGGGCTTTGTGTTGGCCGGACCCTCAGTTCCTGATGGCCAGTCTCCCGGCGTCGAGGGCTGCACTCTGGAGGTTGTCCTTCCTGCAAACATCTATCTCAATAATTTTGCAGGCAAAAGGAGCGTCTGCCCGGTAGATCGAGCATCCTGGAATTCCAGTGACCGCATCAGCTACCAGTACAACAGCCGGGTGCTGAGAGGACGTCTGGGCAACTACTGGGCCGATTACAATGAAACTGATGAGAATGAAGACGGAATTGGCGATCAGCCTGTGATACTGAACGAAAGAAATATAGATTATTATCCTCTAATGTCCCCTGTGGAAAACTACCGGATACCTGAGGAAAAGCAGATAAAAGCAGAGCTGATTGCTGCCAGGGTAAACGAGCCTTTTACCATCTCCCTTCACGCCAATCCAACTGCCGGTTATGAATGGAACGCCGATTACGATTATGTTCTGCTCAAACAGGAGAGTGCAGGGTTTGAAACCGCCTCTTCGGATGCTCAGCTGGTTGGTGTCGGAGGGTCTTCCGTCTTTGTCTTCCTGCCCCTTAAGCCGGGAAAGAGCACCATCTACTTTGTCTACAAAAGGCCCTGGGAGAATATTGCGGCAGACACGAGGGTCTTCCATGTAGAGACCTCGGCCTGAAGCATATCCAATCCTATGCTTCTTCATTTTCTCTTCTTGCAGCAATATCGGGGGTTGCTATCATCAGCGAGAAACCAATCGCGGGGAACTGAATTGCGCCTTAAAAAAAATTTCTGGAGTCACTACTCGCTCTCTAGCTCAGGGAAGACAAAGGTCTTGCCTTCCGGATACTTTATTCCCAGCAGATCGAGGTACCCCTTATAAATGCCTACAGGATCAATATCTGCATCGGGGTGCATCAGCTTGGCCATGAAAGCGGTTCCTGCGACGCTTCCCGGACCGTAGAGCATCTTGCGGTATAGTATCCAGACTTTATCGTTCTTGATTGCAGGGACCGATTTTCCGCCGGTGCGGGTCATGATCTCGTCTCGAACCTGCTGGGCGGCGATTGTGTTGCTGGAGGGAAATGCTCCCCAACCCAGAACGTCATCGGATTTAACCTGGAATATGACATCCGGATTCTTGCTGATAACTTCCTCCCAGCTGGTGGTTATGGACTCATCCGAAGAGGATCCGAATATATTGAGCCCTCCGGCAAGCCTGATGCTCTTGTCTATATCGGATGCTCCTCCATTGGTCTTGAGTTCACCCAATCCCTTGGGCTGAGTGTTTTCAAAATAGACCCTGGGAATGTTTTTGCCTTCGACTGCATTGGAAATGGCCTCTTTCTGGGAGTTCTTCCAGGAGATATACTCAGAAGCCTTATCCTCTTTGCCTAAGATCTGGCCCAGGGTGGTGATCTCCTTATCCATGCTGTCGCCCTTATAGAAGCTGAAACCGGCAATGGCGATATCCTTGAATGGCGCGAGTCCCTCAGCCACTGCGTCTACTCCATAGGACTTTCCTCCCGTCTTGCCGGAAGGATAGCCAAGCACAAGGATGTTGGGGGTGATGGTGTCCTCATTTCCCTTGGCGATCTGGGCTATGACCTCATAATCAGGTGCGCTCCATTTGCCCACCAGTGCCTTATTTTTAAGATTCGGGAAGTACCAGCTATATTTTTGAACGGTATCTGTAACGCCGACGATCTTGTCCGCTTCACCCAGCAGCTCGACTGCTTCTGCCGCATCGGTGCTCAGTACGATGATCCTCTCCACCGGCATTTGCAGGGTGACCTCCCTGTCAGCTGAGTCGGTGAATGTCATCGGATAATCTGTCGCCCCGCAGGACATGCAGAAGAGCAATGCCACCAGCGGTAGGATCAGCAAAGCTGAAACTATCCTATTTTTCATATTAATCCTCCTAATAGCTCTCACTAATTAGGATAATTCAAATATAAATCTCTTTTGTTAATAACTATTCAAAATATAGTATTAATAAATGGCTGAATAGAAAGTGCCGCAGGCAGGAAATCAGTATCACTTCAGTCCCATCAATGAATCCTGATCTTTGGCATATCCTGCCCTATATTTTATCAGCTCGCCACCGATTATCATTGCCATTCCCGCACAGAGGACCACAAGGCTTGCCAGGAGAAGCTCAAAGGATAGGCTTGCTTGTATGCCAACGAGAGCCGCGAATCTGGGCGCCAGGATCATGGAAGATCCGGCCAGTGTCAAGAAGATGCCGTTGATGATCCTGCGTTCATTTCTCTTCTGCTTATCATCCTTTTCGATAATCCCTTTCTCCAGCAGATACATCTGCTTTTTGTGGATCAGGTAGTAAATTAATGCCAGAACGGGCACGCCCTCCAATACCAGAAGCTGGATGGCTATATCAGTCAAGATATCTTCCTCGATATCAAGTCTATGCTATGCCCGTAGATAATCTTTTCGTTCTATCGATTATAATAATAACACTTAATGCTATTAGCAAAAACCATATGTCATTTAAGGAGCACGACCAATTCAAAATCAATCTGAAGGATAGTTAATTATCGGTAAATTGTTATTAGGAGCCGGTATCCATCATTACATTGGATAGAATGAAGCATCAAGAAGATGCAGAGTCGCTGGGGCATTCCCAAATGAGGGAGCTATTCTCAGTCTTGCGGTTGCCAGGCTAGTACGTGTTTAGCTAGCTAGCCTCTTGGTTAGCATTTGTAGACTATTCAATCCTTTCTGTCCCCATGTTGCCAGTGTCGTCATGATTCGCTCATGAATCGAAGTTCCTTTTTCATTGCGCAATGTTC